>JGI26536J50258_1002561_pt1 | contig 11530 bp, 8 predicted proteins | sample ThiBiot_750_plan_FD_50258 | JGI IMG/M metagenome (IMG submission 50258)
CGCCGTTGGGCCCGATCAACCCCCTGACTTCGCCCGGCCGCAGCTGTAGCGAAACGCCCTTGAGAGCGGCAAAACCGCCGTATCTGCGCGTCAGGCCGATGCCTTCGAGTGCGAGAGTGCTCATGACTTGCCCCGGGAGCGCAATGAGGACAGGCGCAGCAAGAGGTCGCTGACGCCGCGCGGCAGCACGACCGTCACGGTCACCAGCAGCAGGCCGATGATCGCCGGCCAGTGCTCGGTCATGTTGCCGACCGTGTCCTTGATGAAGAAGAAGATGACGGCTCCGAGCGCCGGCCCCCAGAGCGCGTTGGAGCCGCCGATGATGGCCATGATCAGGGTCTCTCCGGACAGGCTCCAATGCAGCGCGTCCGGCGAGGCGAAACCGTCGTAGAGTGCGGATAGGACGCCGGCCAGGCCGGCGACCGCCGCCGACAGAGAAAGTACCAGCACGCGCGGAATCAGCGTGTGATAGCCAAGGTAGCGGGCGCGCTCTTCGTTCTCACGGATCGCAATGGTGAGCACGCCAAAGCGGCTGCGCGCCATCCAGGTGATCGCCACCAGCACCAGAACCAGCGCGATCCAGGAGACGATGAACATTGATTGCGGCGCCTGAAACACCTCGATGTCCAGGCCGAACAGCGTTTGCGGCAGGCGAACCGACAGGCCATCGTCGCCATTGGCCAGCTCACGCCAGCGCAGCATGAGCTGGTAAAGAGACTGCGCGAGCGCCAGCATGACCATCGAGAAGGACAGCGGCGGCAGTTGCACAATGATCAAGCCGACAAAGAATGCGAACAACGCCGGTAGAACGATGGCCAGCAACACCGCCAGTTCGGCCGGCATCCAGCCGTACTTGCCGTTCAGGGCCATGAAATAGACGGCCATGCCGAAGAAGGCAGCATGGCCGAAACTGGTCAGCCCGTTCTGCCGGATGAGAAAGCCGATCGCGGTCGCCACCATGGCCAGGATCGTCGCCCGCGTCATCAGCCCGAGCAGCAACTGCGAGCCGACCAGCCACGACATGGCCACCCCAGCCACCAGCAGCAGCGCCGAGCCGGCCAGCAAACGCCAGGCGCCGCTACCCGTCCTCGCGCGCACCGCACTCCCATGGCCCAAGGCAATTACCTGTGACTTGCTCATCGCGCCACTCCCCCAAATCGCACCCGAGCGATCAGCACGAACACCATGATCAGCAATGGAATCACCGAGGCGATTTCGGGCACGTAGACCACCCCGAGGTTGTGAAACTGCCCGATCGCCAGCGCCGCGATGAAGGCGCCCAGGAAACTCGTCAGGCCGCCGGTGACGACGACGATGAAGCAGTCGATGATGATGTACCCGCCCATAGACGGAGACAACGCCATCAGCGGGCTTGCGATGGTGCCCGACAGTCCGGCCAGACCGATGCCAATGGCGACGACGATGGCGCTGATGCGATCGGTGTTGACGCCCTGCATGCCGGTGGTCACCGGATCGACGCTTGACGCTCGCACGTACAGCCCGACCTTGGTCAGGCGCAGCCACAGCGCCAGACCGACGGCCACCGCGACCGCCACCGCGACGACGAACAGCCGGTAGGTCGGGAACTGCGTGCCCAGGATCATCACGGTGCCGCCCAGTGGGTCGGGCGCGGCCACCGAAATGTAGTCCTTGCCCCAGATCGTGCGCACGCCATCCTCGAGCAGGAACAGCAGGCCGAAGGTCACCAGCAGCGTGGCGATGGGATCCTCTTTGGCCAGCGGCCTGAAGACGAAACGATCAAGCGGCACCCCGAGCGCTGCCAGTAGTACCACCGAAACGACCAAAGCTGCCCAGAAGCCCAAATGCAGTGATGCCGCGTACGCAACGTAGGCGCCAATCATGAAGAACCCGCCGTGGGCAAAGTTAACGACCTGGCGCAAGCCGAAGATCAGGACCAAGCCTACCGACAGCACATAGAGAAAGCTGCCATAGACCAGCCCGTTGAGGAGCTGAATGATCATTGCTCTGAACCCTCCCCTCCAATCAATGGCACGGCCGCGGCAAGTCGCCACGGCCACCCACCTTTTCCAACGTGGCCGCAGTCGTTCAAAGCTTGCAGCTGCCATCCGGCGCCGGCGTCGCGTCTTTGGCCGGCACAGTCATGGTGATCACCGGTCGCAGCTTGCCTTCATATTCTTTGACAACGCCAAAGAAATTAGGCCCGACCAACTGGTGATCTTCCTTGCGCATCTGCTGCGTGCCCAGAAGCGTCTCGAAGGTGCCGCCCGAGAGGGCCTTGGCAACATCGGCTGGCTTGACACTGCCGGCCTTCTTCACGGCCTGGAAGATCACCTGCATGCCGATGTAAGTCTCACCGCCAAAGTTGGTTGCAGCGTCACCCGGATACACCTTGCCCCAGTCGGCGACAAACTTCCGGTTGGCCGGCGTATCCAGGGTGGAGCTGTAATTGATGATTGTGTGGACGCCCTTGACCGTATCCCCGAGGACACTGACCGTGCCGTCCGTGGTGAAGCTGATCCCGGCTGTCGTGACCTTGTCCAGCAACCCAAACTGCTTTGCCTGGCGCGCGAAGGTGATGGCGTCACGCCCTGCCAGAGCGACCCACATGCCCTGCGCACCTGAATCAGCCACCTTCTGGATGAACGCCGCATAGTCGTTGCTGCCCAGGGCTGGGTAATTTTCCGAGACGACCGTCTTGCCGGTTGCGGCAGCCGCCTTCTTGAAACTCTCACCTGAGTTGCGGCCCCACGCATAGTCGGCGCCAACAATTGCCCACTTGGTTTCAGAGCGCGTTGCCAGCCATGGCTGAATCACTGCACCGTCAGAATAGTCGGGCCGGTTGACACGGAACAGCCTGGGCTGGCACTGGGCGCCGGTGATGTCATTGCCCTTTGTCACGGTAGCAACGTAGACCGCATTCCAACGATTGAGCATCGGTCCAATCGCAAGGACTTCGTTTGAAGCAATTGTCGCGGTCATGATGTTGAAACCATCCAACGCCAGCTTTTCCGCTTGCTGCCGTGCCAGATCGGGCTTGGCCTCGGTGTCGAGAAAACGCACCTCGACCTTGCGGCCGTCGACGCCACCGGCGGCATTGGCCTCGTTGACCGCGAACTCGACGGCACGCTTGACCTCGTCGCCGAGCTGCGCATAGGGGCCTGTGAGAGAGGTCGGGACGCCGATCTTGATCGGTTCCTTGGCCGCCCAGGTGCCAGTCGACATTAGCGCCGCCAGAGCGAACGCGATCATGTGCGAGGCTCTTACCCTATTTGAACTGTTCATCTCATCGTCTCCAAACTAGGTTGTCAGGCCAGTCAACAAACTGACTGACTATTCATTTAATAGACAAAGTGAAGAAAAGTCAACGTATGAAATCCTAGGGTTTACCCAGGGTTTCGCATGACGTTCCGATGAAGCAATTCGAGGCGTTCGGTAAAAGCCAGGATAGCTGTCACCTGACTCATGCAGTCAGCAGTGCTGATTCATGATGACTGCCTGGATTGCAGCCTCACGCTTCGGATTGAGCGTGACCACCCCGATCACTGCCAATTACGCGTGTTGTTCAACCAACCCCGCAGGCTGCTGTGTCGGGGCCAACAGTGAAATATCGTGGGCAAATTCGGGCCAAACGCAAAAAGGCCCACCGAAGTGGGCCTCTGATACAAGCTAAGCGCTCGATTTATTGGTTGCGCGGGAAGGATTTGAACCTCCGACCTTTGGGTTATGAGATAAACCATCCCCCTCTGGTAAAACGAAAAATCCAATAAAATCAAAGAGTTAACTTACCTCGTCTGCTCCCAGTTTACCCCAATTTACCGGGGGAAGTGCAGCAAAAGTGCAGCAATCCGAGGGCTGAGGGGTGGCGAGCGCCAGTCCAGGTAAACAGAACGTTCGAAATAGGCGCTTTGAGCCTATACCCTGGACGGCCAATGTGGCCGGGCCTCTTCGTACAGACGATGACTCCTCTCCTGATCACTCCCACCGAGCTGGCTTCCAGTGTAGGCTTGAAGACCCGCACGATCTACAACCGCATCAACACAGACGGTGACCTTCCTCCGGTATTGTACCTGGGGCGCCTACCTCGGTTCGCGGTCACTGACGTCAAAATATGGGTCGAGGCGAAGCGTTCCGCCGCAATGCCCGCGTCATCCCCTACACGCCGCCGTCCTGGTCGTCCGACTAAGGCCGAGCAGATTGCTCGTCGGGAGGCTGTATGACCAAGCAATTGTTGAAATTTGCAAATCTCGCGCCCCAGGTTGCTCAAGCCGTAGGGCTTTTCAGAGCTACCCCAAAGTCGTTGAGCCCGTGCCAGGGGCGGTGCCACGCGAGAGGGGAGGGGTAAATTGCCCATAGGGCAAGAGGGGGGCAGAGCCCCCCTGTAAATCTTGAGGACCGAGAATGATGATGACCGCCAAGCTGCACTACTCAAGCCGAAGCGGCGCCTTCATCCTCTCAGGATCGAAGAGCCGAGCTGAAGCGTCCACCCAGCGGCTTGCCAGGGACGAAGTGGCTGGCGCGCTGGTTGCGTGGTGGCCCCTTCGTCGAGCCCATGCTGGGGTTGGTGCTGCAACGCCCTGCCCGTGAAGGCCACAAACCACGCCAGGAGCGTTTTATCCTTGCGGCGCCACCCTCCTGCCACTTTTTCGTTTTGCCACCGTGCCGCGCGACCTGGTGCGTTCTGGCTGCATTTCCAGCAAGGAGTTATCAAGCCGTTTGGAGCGAGGGTGGCTCTGGTCGACACCAAGGCCGAACCGGCCAGACGCGTAGAGCGAGTGGCTCACAGCATCACGCGCTCGCCGTGCCCTACCTTCCTCAGGAAGTGCACGAAGGGCAGATCACCCGTGTAGCCGTGTTGCCGTGCGTACTGGCACAGGGACCAGGATTGCTCGCGCACACCGTGGAAGCCGGGCTGGTTCGCGATCCGCGCCAGCGCGTCGCAAACCTGGTCTTGCCGGCGCCGTGCAAGCATGTCACCCAGCATCAGGTAGTGCTCTGTCATCTCACTTTTGGGGCGCCGCCATGTCCAGCTCGTAACGCCTCTGTTGGCGCGCCTGATGAGCTCGTAATCGAGCCATTGGAGGCGAGGCTTTGACGCGATCTCCCCAAGCTTCTCGGGCGAGTCGAGTTCGCCATCGGTGAACAGCATGAGCCACTGAGCGACTTGCGCGTCTTCGGGCAAATAGAAGCACAGGATGGCATTCGCTTTGCCATTTTTTTTACGCGTGAGGCGCTCGGCAGGGGTCGCCCCGATGCTGTGGCGTTGGTGCAGTTTATGGATGAGTGCGATGGCTTTTTCGGCGGGCACCTGACCGCTGGTGAAGCGGTGATAGCCGCGTCCAGCGGCGTCGAGGATGCGCGTCAGCGCGGCGGTTTTGGAACGAGAGATGGGGGTCGATGCGGGCATGTGGGCTCCGGCTGTTGATGCGCTGTATAGCGATTCATCAAAAGAATGAGCCACTCTTGAACGTGTCGCCAGAGCTCTCAGCCGTGCCGTTGCTCCGTGGCCCGCGCAGAAAGTACAAGCGTGGGCCAAACGAGATACCTGCCTGCTGCATGCCCCTCGCGGAGCCTTCAGCCAACGCCCGAAACGTCGGCAGGGTTGGCACCATGGTATTGACGCAGTCGAGGACCGTCAAACCTCTTGACGCCGCCATGCTGGCCATGACCGTCGACGACGTCGCATTTCGGGATTGAGCGTGTCCTGAGATTCCTGCGGCCTAACTGGTCGCCCCCATATTGAGCTCCGTTTTTACGGCTGGTTTCCGGCCTTGTGGCCGCGAGTAACGCTGTCCGTTTGCGAACAAGGGGGCTGAGGGAGAGTGGGGGAGCCAGGTCGCCGCGAGATGGAATCCAAGTTTCCCGGCGGCCGTTTACTCGTACGTAACTCGATGTCACACTACGCTACGTCGCCACAAAAGACACTCCCCATGCGCGCTCTTGCCACTCTAATAGTCCTTTGTCTCTCCGCCTGCGCAGTACCCACGAAGCAGGACGTTGCCCAGCAGTGGGTAGGACGCAATATCACCGAGGCAGTCTCCGAGTTTGGCCCGCCCCAGTTCGTCACGCCCCTACCGGGCGGTATCACTATCTACACTTGGGAGCAACAGTACGGCTCCTCGACTGCAATTAGTAGGGCCACTTGCAGGAAGGGCTTGCATGTGAACGCTCAAGGGCAAATCGTAGATGCTTCCCAGCTGTCTGAGTCACTTCTCTGCAAGTGAAAGCGTCGCTAGGAACTCCAGTAGCTGATGTTGCCCCCGTACTCCCACCCGCGCATCCCGTGTTTGATCGCGTTCTTGCTGCTCGCTGACTTCCAGGCGGGGGGTCGGGGACCTGTCGATTTCGCCCACGGTTGCCATTGATGAAGCGCATCACGCGGCTCCGGCCGCTGCCTGCGGATCACGCGGGCCATGCACCAGACGAAGAAGGGCAACCATGGCACTTCGGGATGAAGGTGCATGTCGGCGTAGATGCCGAGCCGCGCAATCGAGCGGTCGGTCCGAGGGGAAGCTGCCGTTCATGACAGGCGGCGTTCAACGACCAGTGTTGGCGGTGGCTGCCGTTGAAACACTGGACCGCGAATGACTCACATCAGTCTGGAAGCTGGTCTCAGCCAGCAGTGCCTGCCTGGGAAAGTTTCTGGCCGTAAGCCGCCGCAAGCGTTGCGTATGGCCGAATCGAGCCGCAGGACTACAGCAAAGGCGGCCGCTCTGATTCTCTCCCGGGATGAACTGCAGAGCGTGATGATGCGGACTCGGTTAAGTACGCGGTCGTTTGTCGGGGAGCGAACTCACATGAACAGACGATAGTCGTACGACCGGTCCGAGTACCGGTCGAGCAGTGCGCCAATCCGCGCCACGCGCCTTGAAGTCTCGATGGTGGCTGGAAGTTGCCCGTAAAGGTCGAAGCTGTTGAAGTTCATCTTCGAGAGGCCGAGGATTTCGGCAGCCAGTGTCATCAAGTCGCTGGTCCCGGCATGCCGAGTCAGCACAAGAGGTGCTGGGATTCGACGCTTACCCTGGTAGTACGCACGATTGGCCCTCAACGCCGTCGAGGCGCCATGCACCCACAACAGCGCAGTCGCGTCATCCACAACGATTGTGGTACCTCGATGGATCGGGTACCCGTCGATCTGCAGAGCTCCCTTCCTATCCGCCTTGGACGCCACATACCGCAATGTGTCGTCAATGTGGATCTGCAGGAGTTCCACACATTCCACACCCTCCAAGCCAGCCTGAAGTCCCTCGCGTTCCTCCTTCAAGAACGGTGTTTGCTTGTGAATAACAACGCGCTTAGGTAGCCTGAGATTCGCTTCGAAGAAGAGTTCTCGGATGCCCTCCCCGAGACGGCGCGCATCATCAAAGCTCATGAATGGGTTCTTTCTGCGCATGATCGGGTTCTCAATTTTGCTCAGTCGGAACTGGAGACCGAGTCCGTTCGGGCTATAGAGGTGGCTGCAACCCAAAATGACGTTCCCATCCTCCCCCGGCCGATGTCGCAGGCTGTAGCCGACGCCGACATAGGCGGAGTCTTTGTCTAGGCCGTCAAGCGCCCAGGGACTACGCATGGCTTTGGCGTAGGTCGCTAGCGAGAGCCACCATCGAACCCGGCACTGCTGGGGATGTGTGAGGGTGTCTTCTTCCAGGAACTGAGTGGCGACGCCCTGCGGAATGGCGGAGGCCTTGACGAAGTCATGTAAGTCAAACTTCTCGCCTTCAACGTCATAGCCTCGGAGCGCACTCCATCGGGAAGGAATGAAGATGAAGATCACGCTGGGGTTGGCAGCCGCCTTCAATGAGGACACTGCTGCAGCGATCCGCGCACCCAGCTCACGTGCGGAAGCCGTCGTCCAGTCGGTCGGCTCGTCGAGACCAACAAATCCCTTACCGCCCGGCTGTGTCACCTCCAGTCCGCACTTGAACGCATTACTGAAGCCCGGAAAGGCCAGCAAGTAGTCTTCATCCGAGCGGGTCGGGTCGACAGGCTCCTGCAGCTTGCCGAGATACTCACTGACCCGCCGTCCATCCCTGGCGGGCGAGATTAGGGCGGCGCGGATTTTGGTCGCGATACCGGTGTCTGTCAGCAGCGCATCGAATGGCCGATCCTGCATCAAGCCGCGAATGGGGTGTGTGTCGAACGCTGTCCCCCTTCCCGACTTCGGCAAGAAGGACAGCCGCGGTTCCGCGATCTGCAGCCCGACCTGCGAGGCCAGGCGCTCGTGCTTGTAGCTAAGCCTGACCGAGGCGTCGCGTTCGTCGGTGATCTTGGCGAAGAAGGGCCGAGCGGAAACGGAGAACTTGACGCCCTCGTTCACGTCAGGGAAGCGGAGCACAGTCTCATGCTCAGGGAGGAGCTTCCCACGCCAAAACTCAAGCGCCTCATTGAATTGAGCGTTGTGCTGGTAGCCAAGCACCTTGATCTTCACCGCGTTGACGACTATTCGGGGCGCTTCATTGCCCTTGGCATCGGTGACAAAAAGGGTCGGCTTCAGTACCAACGCCAATGAGCCACTCACCGTCTTCACCTGCAGAATGACTGCCCAATACGCGATCCATTCTCGTCTTTCCACCCAATGCTTGTTGCTGTTGCTTGGGTCCCAAATTAGGCCTTCGTGATCGCATGGCAACCCCGCCCTCGCGGCCAGCGCCAGCGCGGTCGCCCGTCGCATAAGGCTGTTGGCTGTACCGTCTTCGTAGCGCAGGTCCTCGTCATTGAGCGGCACCCGCTTCACCTCGGAAGCGAGGTTTCCCACGAAAGCCCGTTGGATTTGCTGAGGCGACGCAAGCGCGTAGACCTTGCCCCGGAATGGCGCAGCAACGAAACCATGCGCTTCGCCAAGGGCTCGTAGCTCCGCCCAGACGGTTCCACGAGCTGGCCACCGTGTCAGATCGAATTCGAGCAATTCACCAGGGGGGTGCATCGGAAATGCGTTGCTCTTGACCAGACCGCTGACCGGTAGGTTCGGCAGGGAGAAGGCTGCCCGTTGTGTCGTGGGTGACTCTTTGAATCTGTCGAGGATTGTGTCGACTCGGTGCCGATCGTCGGGGGGCGTCACATGCAATGCGATTCGGCGCATCAAGTCGTCGAAGGTCACGCCCGGCACGAGGAAACGCTGGGGCTCAAGGTTTCCCGGGGTCTCCAGCAGTCTTGCCACATCGCCAGTGGCCGCCGCGTCGCCGTACTGCGTCCAGAACAAGGGAAGGCGCTGCTGCTTAGGGTCCTGATAAGCCTCCAGGAATGCCTCCATCACGCTTGTGTCCCTGCCACTGTATCCACAGACGAGCACAGGATGAGATTTCAGCAAGGGGATCAAGGTCGCACGAAGCTCGGCCTCCTGCTCTGCAAGTTCCCTCTGCGTGTTTTTGAGTGGGTCGTACCGATAATCGCCATGCATCGAGACGCACTGCAGCTCGCCTAAGGCCAGCGGGCGCGTTACGCGCTCTTTGGAATCTTGCCCTATCTCTATGGTGGTAACTCCGTGGGCGGTGGCTGCTCGTGCGACGAGTGAATCGAAGTTTGTCGTCCAGACCGAACTGACCGAATTACGCCTCGCGAGCTCAGCCAACAACTGGTAGCCCAAGCCGGGATTCGAAGCCTTCACCCACTCCTGAAAATAGCGCCGGCGATCATCCCCGCGCGTGTAGCATTCCTCGATGAAAACTGAATATTCATCTGGCGCCCCCTCCTTGGGAAACCGCTGCTGAGCATCCAGCCAGCGCTGAATTCGCTGCCGAACGGAAGGAAGCGAAAGCTCATCGAACTGCCGCTCAAGACCCGGATTGTTGGTAAGAAAGATCGACCGTTTCCATTCCCAAATGCATTGGACGGCCGATGGCATTCCTGAGCTCATGGAAGCACCAGCCCCCAAGAAAACCAGCAGCGGCTGGTCCTTCAGCACTCCGATCGAACGCACCATTGCGTCCACCGACAGCGTCTGGGTCAACTTCAGTCCTCCACCCGTGTAATGCTTTTGAATGGCGCCAGCCGTTTTCAGCAGGCCTACACGAGGTTACCTCAAGACGATTGGTCAGAATCTTGCGGAGTATCTCGGGCCCTGCCGGCGTCGCCGACTGGCCGTTCCCGGTTAGCAAGTCCATTGACCCGTAGCAGTCGTACTGCGTGGACAGCAGTCGGGATAACCAAATCGACCGATGAATCAGCAAGGCTAGAGCGGACCCAAGGAGGTAGCCTGCGAAGGTCCTTCTGCTCTACGCTCTGAAGCAGTCTTGGCCGTTTCGACCGACCGCAATCAGCGGAAGCTGCCATAACGTAGGTCAGTTCTGCAGCGGGTGCAGTCCGTCGCTGCGGCTGGCCGAACTCACGCTAAGAGCCACCAAGCGGTCGCTGGACTTGGCGACTGCGAGAAGCACGAAGGTCAGCTGTACAAGGTTCAGCGAGCGTAGGACTTGTGCGCGGCAATCGGCGCCGCAGCGCTGACTGCTTCTGCCCAGAACGAACTCCCGCTTTCGACCCACAGCGGTCGTTCCCTTCTTCGTTATGAACGACCTTTCAGCAGCAGGAGTCAACTGTCAATCCGCAAGATTCGGGACAAGAAGCGCCGCCATAAGCAAGTCACGAAGATGGCAAATGGTGGGGAAAACCGATAATCCTAAGACAAGCATTTCGACAGTAGAGTGAACGAAGGTGGAGAAGATATGGCGTTTGGCGACTATTTCAAAGGCCCGGAACACAAGGAGAATGCGGCTCGGCTGGCAGCCGAATTGCAGGCTAATCGGCAGCAATCCCAAGCCGAAATGCAGACGCTGCAGGCCAAGTACGACGATCTGGAAGCAAAGGCTCGGGATATCGGGTTACTGGATCTGCTGGCGGTAAAAAAGCAGATCCAGAACGAAGGAACACTGCTTGCCAGTGTCCAGGCCCAGGTCGCGGCGACGCAGGCTGATTTGGAAGCAGCACGTTCCCAGCTACAAGAGATCCAGCAACAAATTTTGGGAGCCGAAGATACCGTTCAGCTGGAGTCTTTTGCGCTGTATGAACCCAAGTATCAATTCACGAACAGCATTGACTACAAGAATCGACTCGATGAGATTCGCGAGGATCAGAAGCGAACAGCCAGAGGGTTGAGTGCAGAGGTTGATGCATGGGACAACTACGCCGTTGAATTCACAAAGACGCAGTGGAAAAAATTGCGCAAGGATGCATTGAAGCTGGCGCTGAGATCCTTTAACAGCGAAAGTGAGTATTGCATTGACAACGTCAAGTTCAGTAACCTGGAGAAGATGGAGGAGCGCATACGACGGTCATTTGAGACCTGCAACAAGCTGTTGAAGGCTATCGACGCCTGGTGGAAAGACATCGTCTTGGAGCGCAAGCTGCAGGAGCTGTATCTGGCACACGAATACCAGATGAAACGCCAAGAGGAAAAAGAGGCAGTTCGGCAGGCAAGGGAAGACCGACGTGAGCAAGAAAAACTCGAAAAGGAAATCCAGGAGGCGCGGGCCAAAATCGAGAAAGAGCGTCGCCACTTCACCAGCGCACTCCAGAAGCTGCAATTGCGCCTCGGTGCTGCAGTTGACCAGGATGAGCG
>JGI26536J50258_1002566_pt1 | contig 11522 bp, 19 predicted proteins | sample ThiBiot_750_plan_FD_50258 | JGI IMG/M metagenome (IMG submission 50258)
GCCAGAAACTATATCCAGATCTTCCCGCCGGTCCGTGAGTCGATTTCCTGGCCGCCCGCGGTGGCTCTAACTGACGAGAGCATCGAGGAATTTGCTAACCCGTTGGGGGTCTAAAAGGGAATGGGCGCGCCTTCTTGGGTGTGGTCGCGCCCCGTTCCGCTATCTCCGCGCGCGATTCCCGACCCGCTCCTGCCGTGAGCCCGTCCGGCGAGGACAGGCCAGCCATGTCCCGAGCCCGGTCAGACCTCTTCGGCGCCTCTCTGTGTCAACACCGGCTACTTCCCCGCGGTCGTAGGCTGGGTCGCGGTGGGTCCGGGAAGTGACTTGTCCGAAGAGCCGGCCGTCGGGGCTGGGCCGGCCGCGCTGGAGTCGCCCCCGGGTGTCCTTCCGGGCCCGCCCCCAGCGCATCGCGCAGCAGCGTTCGATAGACCACGTCGGATAGTCGCCGCTTCACACAGCGCAACGCCTCCTTGTGACTCTTCCCGGCCGCCCGCTTCCGCTGGTAGTAGACCCGTCCCGGCGTGTCGTGCCGGATCTGAGTGATCGCCATGACGTGCAACGCGTAGTTCAGCTGCCGATCCCCCGCCCGCGACAGCCGGTGCCGAACGACATCACCGGAGGAGACCGCGATCGGCGCGGTGCCGCAGTAGGACGCGAACGCCGCCGCCGAAGCGAACCGGTGGATCGACCCGACCCGGGCCAGGATCTTCCCGGCCAGCATCCCGCCGATCCCGAACAGCCCGGTCAGCGTCGTCCCGGACTCACGCACCGCGGCAGTGATCTGCTCCCCGACCGCGGTGATCCGCTGATCCAGCCGCCGAACCTCGCCGACCAGATCGACCGCGAGCCGCCGCCGGGTGCGGCCGAGGACATCGCGCGGGCGGACCGGACGCAGCATGGCGGCAGCCTGGGCTGCGGTCAGCCCGGTCTGCGCGCCGCCGGGGATCAAGTGTGTCAGCAACACGTGCAGCCGGTTCACCGTCTGGGTTCGGGCCTTCACCAGGTCATCGCGGTGCTCGGTCAACGCCCGCAACGCGATCGCCGTCTCGTCGAACTGCACCGACACCAGCCTGACCGCCGTCCACGCCGCCACACCCACCGACACCGCATCGGCCTCGTCGGTCTTGCGGCCGTGTCCGGTGGACAACGTCCGGACCCGGGCGGCCAGCTTCGCCGGTACATCCGCCACGGCCAGCCCGTCGGCGAGCAGCCGCGTGCACAGTGGCGCCCCCAATCCGCCCGCGCCCTCGATCGCCCAGCTCGTCTCCGACCAGCGCCGGGCGAATCGGCGCAGCTCGCGGTAGCCCTCCCGGTTGGCCTCGACCCGGATCGAGCGCTGCAGCCGCAACGACCCGTCCACCGCCACCGCGGTCCACGACCGCTTATGCGGATCGATCGCAATCACAACCGGACCGGCGGAACCATCTTGACGCGACACCCAACCTCCTCGACGACGACCACCACGGGGGTTCGAGGAGACGGCACACCGACTTCGGGCGAAGCAGGCCTCTCTTCAGCCACTCCTCCTCGACGGCGATGACCGGGACGCAGGCCGAAGAACAGCCAACCCCGGATGGGCGACAGGTGTGAACCGAGCGACCCCGACCACCGCCTCGGAGATCATGGCTGCAGACCCGATCTCCTGCCCGCATTGAACAAGTCGGTGTGAACCCGGATACCTGGCCGCGCCCGGTGATGTTCTGTGTCGTCCTGGATCGTTTGAAGTGCGCTTTCCTGACATCGGCTCGTGGTTCGGGTCGGGCGCTCCTCAGCCGTCCGCTCCGGATTTGCTCCGGCTCACGCCGCACCCGGGCTACTGAGTGCCGTCCCGTCGACCTGGCGCAGCCCGACCACGCGGACGCCCGTGGGCGGCCCTCGACGCCACCGCCGGCCGAGCTACGCCAGCTCCGCCCACGGGTGGCCGCGTGGTAGCCCTCCGGGAGGTCGTCGGGATGGCACGGGCCGCCATCCTGTTGATCTGCCCGCCCGGCGAGGGGCCTCTTTCTCTAATGCACAGAACTCACCTACGCGGCGTCCTCCCGAACGTCTACCGGAAAGTCAACGGCAACCAGAAAGGCTTCGACCGATTTCCTGTATTCGCCATCCGCAAGTTCAGCTCTTATGATCTCCGCAAGAGCCTCGCGGATATCTTCATTCGCAGCCCTCTTCCACCTATCAATGAGAGACTCGAAGAATTCGATTCTCCGGATGCGCGCATCGGTCAGCTCCGCCCGACTCAGCTTGAGTCGGGCGACGGTGACGACACCTCGGTCATTTCCGGGCCGCGCAAAGACTAGCGGCCCCAAGAAGACCAAATGATCGTCGGGATTATCGAGATAGGGGTTCACTAGCGGCGTTTCATGATTACAGAAGCCTCCCTTATTGATATTGCAACGCGGACAGGCGATCGTGAGGTTCGACCACGACACAACCTTCTCGGGATGCCGGGACTTCGGCTCAATATGCTCAATATGCTCGTATGCGACGACGCGCATCGTCGAGTCGCAATAGGCACAGCGGCCACTCGTTTCCTCGTAGAGGCGCTCGCGGATCTCGCTGTGCTGCCACGGAGTCGACTTGAGCCCACTGGCAGTCTTGGTCGCATACTCGGCGACAAGCCGATCGGCGTTGTCAGTCAAGTACATCGGCGCCGCCAGTTTCACGAGTCGCCTCACGCTGCACCGCCACCAGTCGAACTACCCGAGCCTCGATGAGCCTCCTCGCCTGCGAGAAGAGCATCCAAAACCCTGGGAAGCGCAGATCCCAGTCCTGCAGCCTGCAGCTCAACTCGCAGCCGCCGCAAAGAGTCAGCAGTTACCGTATTCTGAGAGTACCGATCGATTATCTCGTCGTATCGCTGCTCCGCCCATACCGGGATCGTCGTTTCAACCCCTAGGACATCTCGCAGAGTCTCCTCTGCTGACGCACTCTTGTCCGCAAAGTCGAGTAGCGTGCTATAGACGAGACCGTCATCGTAATCGAGCGCATATACATTCGCTGTCGGTTCAGACGTAACCACGAAGGGGCTATGTGTCGCGACAACGAAGCGAACACTAGGGAAGGCCCGTAGGAGGCTAGGGCGTGTCCCGTAAGTCGGCGCGCAGCCACAACACGGTGGCGGCGATGATGATCTCGCTGCGGTAGTAGGCGGCGCGTTTGGCGTAGCGGGTGGCCAGATCGCGGAACTGTTTGAGCCGGTTGAAGCAGCGCTCGACCACGTTGCGGTCGGCGTACAGATTGGGGTCGAAGGCGGGTGGGCGCCCACCGCGGGAGCCCTTTGTGCGGCGGTGCTTGATCTGATCGATCCGTTCCGGGCTGGTGAACGCGATCCGACGTGCTCGCAGCGCGGCACGGGTCGAGGGGTGGGAGTAGGCCTTGTCGGCCAGCACCCGCTCGGGTCGCTTCCGCGGCCGGCCCGGGCCGTCACGGCCAACGCGGATCTGGTCGAGCAGCGGCAGCAGTTGCGGGTTGTCCCCGGCCTGGCCCGGGGTGAGGATCACCGACATCGGCAGTCCGCGTCCGTCGACGGCGAGGTGGATCTTGCTGGTCAGTCCGCCCCGGGAGCGTCCGAGGGCTTCTCCGTCGATGGCGAGGTCCTCGACCCAGTCGGTGGCGCAGCCCCCTTTTTCCGGGCCCCAGCGCTGTGCTGGTGGGCCCGGACCGAGCTGGAGTCGACGCTGAAGGTCCACTCCACGCGCCCGATGGCGTCGTCTTTGACCACGACCTGATCCAGGATGCGTTCCCAGGTGCCGTCGCAGGTCCAGATCCGCAACCGTTCGTGGGCGGTCTTCCAGGGCCCGTAGCGCTCGGGCAGGTCCCGCCACGGGGCGCCGGTGCGGAGCTTCCACAAGATCCCGTTGATCACCTGGCGGTGATCACGCCACCGCCGGCCACCACTGTTGACCGGCGGGAGCAGCGGCTCGATCCGCGCCCACGCCGTGTCTGTCAGTTCACCGCGCCCAACCATCCGGCCATGATCACCGACACCAGCTCAGAACCCTTACAGGACACGCCCTAGGCAATATCGATCGCTGAAGCGACGGATGAAGGTGGTTTTCCGGCTCATCCATGCAGACAGTGAAGTCGCTGAACTGACGCGATCTCAGATACACCTGCCATCCCAAGTCTAATAGCGCACTCAATCCGCCTGATACCGCATCGATCATGAAATCCCCAGTATCCGTCTCAACAATAACTTCTGGGGGTCGGGCGCCAAGGCGACGGAATTTCAAGCTCTCCGGAAGGAGCAACCTAAGGCAATCTTGGAATCCTGCCCAGACCTCGGCAGCTTCGGGAGATGCCTGGACCGCATCGTTGCCTTGACTGTAAATTGCAGCAGCAAGCAGCGACTCCTTCATTAAAAGCATCGTCGACTTTTGAGAATAGCCGACCCCGAAGTACCGCTGCCGGATCTCGCCTTGATACTGGTCCAGAATTGTCTCAGATGCAGAGAATTGCGCTGGGATACTCTGCACCTGCTGATACGAGCTCAAAGAGCGATGAGAAGATAGGAATAGACCTGGCACGGTCTGCTGATCTGGAAGATGCACGTCCGACTGAGGGGAGTTCTGTTCGTACACCGAGATGGGAGTTACTTGACCATTGCTGTAGTGGAGCTGACCGATAGGGATCCACGGGTCGCTAGGATTTGCTTCGGCAGCCAAGGAACGTCGGATTCCGAAGCTGTAGGTCAGCTGTCCGCTCTTTGAGCGGACCGGTAGTCCAAGAAATGTCGAGGACCAATTGAAATGACGACCAAGCAATGTCACGAGAGTGGTCTTACCCGCGCCATTTGCGCCAGTAAGAATTGTGAGACGGGATGTCAGGTCGAGATCTACGTCGCCGAATTGCCGCCATCCTGAAACGCGAAGTCTCGTGAACTGGACAGACACGTAGCCTCATCTCGACGTAGCGAATCGGGATCCTGAGACTATCGATGTGACAGGCGGACACAGAGCGCGCCCCTTGCCGCGCCGGGACCGGCCGGAGGCCGCAGCCCGTCGCGGCGGCGCCGCGAGGCGCCCTTGATCAGGAAAGGAAAGTATGAACACGCTGGAGGTGGGCGGCCGGTGACGGGTCGCTCCTACACTCGCACGGTGCGAGGGATGCCGTCGGTCGTCGACGCTGAGGAGCTGGCCCGGGAGCTGTTGGAGCCCCTGGCGAACCGGTGGGCGCACGTCCAGGCGGTTGCCGCCCGTGCGGATGGGCTGACGCCAGCCATCGCCGGTGAGGACGATCGGCAGCTCCTCGTCGTGGCCGCCTGGTGGCATGACCTCGGATACTCGCCCGCTCTGCGGGACACCGGCGCCCACCAGATCGACGGGGCCCGCTACCTCGCGGTGGAGGGCTACCCCGATCGGCTCGTCGCGCTCGTGGCTCACCATTCGGCAGCCACCTGTGAGGCTGAGGAGCGGGGACATCTGGCGGACCTGGAGGTCTGGCCGCGTGAGGAGTCCGCGGTGGCCGATGCGCTATGGATGGCGGACATGACCACCGGTCCACGCGGCGAAGAGCTGGCGTACGACCAGCGGCTCTCGGAGATCCTGAGCCGCTACGAACCGGACTCGATCGTCGGGCGTTCGATGCTCCGTGCGGAGCCGGCAATCCGGGCTGCCATTGACCGCACCCGGCAGCGGATGCAGGACGCTTACACGATCTGAGGCTCCGCCCGCCCGATGAGGGCATCGTCGATGCGGCGGCGCATGGACGGGTGGATGGACAGGTCGTCCACGTCAGCGGGCTCGACCCATCGGACCTCCTTGGTCTCCGACCCGTCCTCGCGTGGTTCGCCGCTGAGCACGCGGCCGTGGAAGCACACCGAGAACTCCTGGCGCACCTCGCCGTCGTCGTAGGCCATCACGTGCCCGGGGTCGGTGTAGATCCCGACCACGCCCGTCAGCTCGACCGTCAGGCCGGTCTCCTCGGCCACCTCACGCGCGGCGGCGTCGGCGATGGACTCGCCGATCTCCATTGCGCCACCCGGCAGTGCCCAGTAGTCGTTGTCGATCTTGTGGATGAGCAGCAGGCGTCCTGCGTCGTCGCGGATCGCGGCCGTGGTCGACGGGACCAGGCTGTTGGCCTTCGGGGCGTCCGGGTCGTGGTAGTAGTCCATGCGGCTCATGGTCTCCAGCATGGCGGCTGGCGGGCGTGCCCGTCACGTCTCGGGCGTGCCGACGTTCCACACCTCGTCGAACGAGCGCATGTAGTGATCCCACATCCGGCCACCCGGCACCCGGCGCAGGTGCAGCACCGGCGAGTGGCCGGCCGGCGCTCCGTAGGCGTGCCCGTTGACCATGAGGTCCTGGTCGAATCGGAACAGTGAGTTGTAGAGCGTCGTCGAGTGCGTGCGGACCTCGATGCCGGGTAGGCCGGCTACCTCGCGGAGGTAGCGGCGGTGGAGCTGGATGCGGCCTTCCAGGCCTCCGGTCGTCCCTTCGTCCACGGCGCGCTGCCGCACGGCCTCCGACGTCTCGTCGCCGAGCAGAAACCGGCAGCGCACGCCGGCGGCCGACTTCTCACGCAGGACGTCGACGATATTGTGCTGCTCGAATAGGAACGTCCCGGCGTAGGTCAGCACGTCGAGAGCTTCGCGGGTGCTCGCGATGAGCTGGGTCCACACCCCGTGCGGCACTGCGGCCCGGGACGGGTGGAGCTCCAGGAGCTCGGCCACGCTCGCGGACTGCGTCACCTTCTCGGCCAGCACCGCCGGCCAGATGTACGCCTCGTCGACCCCGAGGGCCTGGGCGACGGCGACCCGGTGCGCGCGGTGGGGGAGGCGACCCTGGGTGATCCACCGCTCGACGGTCTTGGGGTCCACCGCGATCTTCTCGGCGAGATCGGCTGTCCTGAGCTGCGCGGATGCCAGTGTGCCGCGCAGACGCTCGTTCGTAGCCACAGGGACCCCCGGGGACGTTTTGAACTCGTAGGGACGTTTCTAGCACGCTCAAGACGTCCTGTCACGTCCCTTGTTGGCGGTGGGGACGTCCCCTGTGTTCCGGGTCTCATTGAGTCACCGCACAGAGGGTGCCGAACTCACGAGGAGGACCGATGCGAGACATCCCGGTGGTGCTGAGTGGCTACAAGCTCACGGTGGTGGAGCCGCCCGCACCCAAGACCCGCGACGACGGCAACGGCGGGCAGATCGCCGTCGTCGACCGGCAGGGCGTGACGCAGTTCGTCGTGTCCCTGTTCGCCAAGCTCCGCGTCCAGCCCGGCGAGCGGGCCCCGAAGGGCGAGGAGATCAAGGTGACCCTGGCGACCGACCCCGGCGAGGGGTTCGGCGAGGACACCCGCGTGGAGCTGGTCGACGCGCGGCTCAACGCCTACCAGATCGACACCGAGGACGGGCGCTCGATCTCGGGCATCTCGTTCAAGGCGATGGGCCTCAAGCCGCTGCACGCTCGGGCGGAGAAGTGACCGCCCCGGCCGCTTCGCTGCCGGAGCGGGTGCGCAAGCTGCTCGCCCAGGCGGAGGACGCGTCCGTCACCGAGGCGGAGGCGGAGGCCTTCAACGCCAAGGCGGCCGAACTGATCGCCCGGCACGGGATCGATGCGGCGAACCTCGCTGCGACCGGTCGGAGCCACGACGAGATCGGGCACCGGGTGATCGCGGTCGAGCAGCCCTACGCCCGCGACAAGGCGCAGCTGCTCACCTCCGTGGCCGACCCGCTGCGCTGTCAGACAGTGCACACCCACGGGCCGGACCGGTACGTGGTGCGCGTCTACGGGTTCACCTCCGACCTGGAGCGCGTGGAGCTGCTCTACACCTCGCTCCTGCTCCAGGCGACGCGCGATCTCGTGCACGTGCGGCCCGATGGCTGGGGCGAGTCGACGGCGGCCTACCGGCGCTCCTGGCTGGCCGGGTTCGCCTCCGCCGTCTACACGCGCCTCCTGCGGGCCGAGCGGCGCGCAACCGCCGAACAGCCGACCACCGAGTCCGGCACCAGCACCGCTCTCGTCCTGCGCGACCGGTGCGACCGCGTGGACACCGCCGTTCACGCGGCCCACCCACGGCTGCGCTCCATGCGCCGCCGGTCCCTGTCCGGTAGCGGGCAGACCGACGGCTACCACTCCGGCAGCCGTGCCGACCTCGGCGCCCGGCAGGTCGGGCACACGCGGGCTCTGCCCCGCTGATTCTCGTGCGGCCGTAGCCGGCCGACGCCAGTTCTCCGTTCTTTGACAATTCCACAGTGGCTAGATCCATGTCAGAAACAACAGCGAATCACAAGAAGTGGTGACGCGATGAACTGCACGGAATGTTCGGGGTCGGGCGCCTGTGATGCCTGCGACGGCTACGGGTGCCTGCCTCCCCTCGAACGACAGAACGGCGATGGGCCGGAATGCATCGTGTGTTCCGGAAACGGACTGTGCGCCGAGTGCTACGGCGCCTCCTACTGAGAGGAACGGCAATGACGAATGTGACGAACGGACGGGTCCGCCAGACGGCGGGAGTCGGGCGGCTGGTGCGCCGACTGGAGAGCGAGCGGCGCCGGTGGACGTGGGTCCGCTCCGACGTCGGGGTCGAGCTGGTGCCCACCGAGCAGGCCTGGCGTGCGGGTGTGGCCGAGGGGCTGCGCCTGGCGCAGATCGCCATCCGGAAGGGGGTCTGACCGATGGTGCAGGTCAAGCCCATCAACCGGCGGGCGCTACGACGATACGGCGAGTTCTGGCGGGCGCTCCAGATGGTCGGGAACGCCCTCGCCGAGGCCGAGCGGGTGGCGGCGAAGGCGACGGACAACCAGCCGGCGCGGGGCCAGACGGCGCACTGGGCGGCCGCTACCCCGGACGAGATGAAGTCGGCCACCAAGAAGGCCAAGAACTCGCTCCACATCATGTCGGCCGCCGCGAAGAAGTGGGAGGCCGAACTGGTCTCCCGCGAATGGAGGCGATGACATGTCGCGCACGGTTGACCGCACGGTGGAAGACCTCGACCAGGCGATGCGCGAACTGCGCAAGTCGCTGCGCGGGATTCCGTTCCGCTCCGGCGGATTCAAGAAGACGCACGACAATCTTGCCCGGGACGCCGCACTCGTGGCGGTCCTCATCGACTCGGCCCGGTCCTCGTTCCGCAACTGACAATTCCTGAAGGAGAACGCAATGAACACCATGATGGATGCGCGCCATGGACCGGTGCGCGGATCGACCCGCTCTGTCGGCCGCGAGTGGCGCGGGGCGCTCTGGCTGCTCCGCCACCCGGGTTTCGTGCTGGTGCCCGCCCTGCTCGTCGCGGCCTGGTCCTGGTTCGGCTGGGGCGTCGTGGCGGCGACCATCGGCGGGGCGCTCGTCGACCTGGTGGTCTGGGCGCGGTTGCACCCGGCCTCGTTCGACCGGTGGCTTGCCCCGTGGCTGCGGGCCTGGCGGCGACGCTGGACCACCTACAGGGGCCGGAACTGGGCCGGCGTCCTGGCCGACTGCGAGTTGGTCCGGGAGAACCGGCGCACTGGTGAGATGACGGTGCCTCGGGTGCTGCGGGTCCGGTCGGCCACCCGCTCGATCGACACGCTGTACGTGCGGATGGCCCGCGGGCAGGATCTGCGGACCTGGACCGACCGCGCCGACGCCCTTGCCGCCGCGCTGTTCGCGCACCGGGTGGCGATCACCAAGGTCCGCCCGGCCGTACTCGCCGTCGTCGTCGAGCGGGAGATGCCCTTCCCGAACGTCGTGCCGGCGCCGGAGATCCCGAGCGATTCCCGCGACGTCGACCTCTCGGCACTCGACGTCGGCGACAACGAGCACGGCGGACCGTTCCGGCTGAGCGTGGTCGGCAAACACGTCCTGACGGCCGGCGCGTCGGGCGCGGGCAAGGGCTCGCTGATCTGGGCTCCGCTGCGGGCCATGGGGCCGCTCATCCGTGACGGTGAGGTGCGCGTGTCGATGATCGACCTCAAGGGCGGCGCGGAGACCGAGCGGGGGCGGCCGCTGTTCGCCCGATACGCCACGACGATGGGTCAGGCCATCGGGCTGCTGACCGAGGTCCGTGACGCGATGAAGGCGCGGCAGGAGTTGATGCGCACCACGGGGATCCGGTCGCTGCCGGTTGATCGGGACACCCCGGTAGAGCTGGTGATGATCGACGAGATGGCGATGCTCACCGCCTACGGCGACCGGGGCGACGTCCGGGAGGCGCTCCGGTTGCTGGCGGAGATCCTGACGCAGGGTCGGGCGTGCCTCATCTCGGTCATGGGTTACGTGCAGGAGCCGTCCAAGGACGTGATCGACGTCCGGGAGCTGTTCACCACGCGCGTCTGCCTCGGCGTCACCGCCGCGTCCCATGTGGACATGGTGTTGGGTGACGGAGCACGTGAACGGGGCGCGCTCGCCGACGAGATCCCCGGCGATCCCGAGCACGCCGGCATCGGATTCGTCATCGACTCCACGTCACGACTGCCGGTCCGGTTCCGGGCCGCGTACGTCTCCGACGCCGAGATCGACGAACTGGTCGAGCGCTGCCACCCCTGGGCCCGACCCGGTGACGTCGTCGACATGCCGCTCGACCCGTTCCTCGACGACGAGGACGGGGCGACCCTGTGAACAGCCTGCGGGACAACAACGAGTACCGGCTGATCATGACCGTGATCTGCGTGGTCTGCGGGCTCGGCGCCGTCGGGTCGGTGGTCCCGCTGGTGGAGCAGGCCATCACGGCGCTCCTGATCGGCGTGGTCGTCGTCGCCGTCTGGGTCGCCTCCGTGCGGCTGATCGCGCGGATGATCCGCGAGCACCTCGAGGACCTGGAGGACGAACGGACCGCGGCGGCATGGCGGGCCGCGCACCAGCCGGCCGCGTCCCTGCAAGAGGTGCCGTGATGTGGGCTGTCACCGGATGGGCCGTCGCGACCTGGCTCAAGCTCACCGTCCTACTGGCCCTCGGCGTCGGGGCCGCCTGGTTGTGGCTCGACTCCGGATGGTTCTCGGTCGCCTGCATCGGTGCCGCGCTCGCTGAGCTGTGGGCGCTCCGACAGCTCGGCCGCGAGTGGGCCTACGAAGCTCGCTCGTCCTGGTGGTGGTCGCCGTGACCGATCAGCTTGACCTGTTCGGCGGGCCGGCCGTCTCGGTCCCGCAGCAACGGGTCAGTCGCGTGGAGAGCAACGACGTCGACCTGATGCACACCGTGGCCGGCAACGCCGTTCGCTGCGGCTACCTGCTCGTCGGCAACTCCGAGCGCGTCTACACCCGCGTCGAGGGCAGGGACGGTGAGGTGCAGCGCGTCCCCCGGTACGAGGAGGAGGCCGTTCACCAACTGCTGCGGCGGCGCTGGCTGAGCGTCGGCTCGCCGCACTCCGTCACCTGCGGCGCGGCCTCGCTGACCGGAGCGGCGGTGCTCGTACCCAAGGAGACCCGATCCCGTGTCGAGCGCTGGACACGGCTCCAGCGGCCGTCCTCGTGGCCGCGCACCCCTGACCCGGACGGCCCGGCCGCGTCGACCTCCGGCCGGGTCGTCCGACTCCACGACAGGAAGAAGCGCCGATGACTGATGCCGATCTCCTGAGCGCGCGTCTGCGCTCGCACGACTACAAGAGCTGGCGGG
>JGI26536J50258_1002571_pt1 | contig 11508 bp, 10 predicted proteins | sample ThiBiot_750_plan_FD_50258 | JGI IMG/M metagenome (IMG submission 50258)
CGACTGTTATCCTCCTTGAAAACGACCTTTATCAGCACGCAGATGCCGAGGTGGTCGACCGGTTCCTTGCCGCCGCCCGGCATGTCGTCGTCATCGACCATACCGTCCATCAAAGCAGCGCGGAGGCCGATGTGGTGCTGCCTGCCGGCACTTTTGCCGAAGCCGATGGAACCCTGGTGAATAACGAAGGCCGGGCACAGCGCTTTTTTCAGGTATTCGTCCCGCAAGGCGATATCCGGGAAAGCTGGCGCTGGGTCCAGGACATCATGACCCTGTCCGGGCGCAACAAGGGCGCTCCATGGCTGAATCTGGACCATTTGATGGCTGCCTGCGCAAGGGATATTCCCGAATTGGAGCCTATTTTGTCCGCCGCGCCCGGTTCGGAATTCCGGATGGAAGGACAGAAAATCCCGCGCGAGCCGCACCGCTACAGCGGGCGTACAGCCATGTCGGCCAACGCCAGCGTGCATGAGCCCGAACCACCCGACGACCCCGATGCACCGTTTTCATTTTCCATGGAAGGGTATTCGGGACNCCCGCCGCCAGCGCTCATTCCNCGCTTCTGGGCGCCGGGCTGGAACTCGGTACAGGCGGTCAANAAGTTTCAGGATGAGGTGGGCGGACAGCTTTCCGGGGGGGATCCCGGCACGCGCCTGATCGAGCCGGAACCCAACAGCCGCATGAACTATTTCCACAACGTACCTCCGGCGTTCAGCCGTCGTACCGGCGAGTGGCTGGTNGTGCCGCTGCATCACATCTTCGGTTCGGAGGCTTTGAGCGTACTCGCGCCCGCCATCGCCGAACTGGCCGCAAAGCCCTATCTCGCGCTTAACCCGGAGGATGCGGCGGAACTGGGTCTGGCTGCCGGAGCCAGTGTGTTATTGCAACTGAGCAGGAATGGCGGGGCGGATCGTGGAATGGATTATGAGATACCCGTGCAATTGAGGGCCGAGCTGCGGCGCGGCGTGGCCGGGCTGCCCGCAGGCCTGCCGGATCTCGCCGGAATCATCCTGCCTGCATGGGGCAGGGTGGCAGGAGCGAAGAAGAGTACAAAGATAGGGGAGGGCGCTGCACCATGAGCGAGCTGGCGCGAAACTGGCTCAACATTATCGTGATCCTGATCGTCGTGTTCAGTTTCGCGGCGTTGCTGTCCTGGATCGAGCGGCGGCTGTTGGGGGTCTGGCAGGATCGCTATGGCCCCAACCGGGTTGGGCCATTCGGTGTGCTTCAAGTCGTTGCCGATGCGATCAAGCTTCTCACCAAGGAAGACTGGGTGCCGCCGTTCGCCGACAAGGCGGTATTCGTCCTGGCGCCGGCAATCATTTTTGCCACCACGCTGTTCGCGTTTGCCGTCGTGCCTATCGCGCCAGGTATCGGCGTAGCCGATTTGAATATCGGTTTGCTNTTTTTTCTCGCCATGTCCTCGCTCGGGGTGTACAGCATCGTTCTGGGAGGCTGGGCATCCAACGACAAGTACTCGCTTCTGGGTAGTTTCCGTGCAGCGGCCCAGATGCTGAGTTATGAGGTTTTCATGGGACTCTCGCTGATGGGCGTCGTCATGCTGGCTGGTTCGTTCAATCTGCACGACATCGTGACAGCGCAGGAAGATTTATGGTTCTGCGTTCCGCAAATCCTCGGCCTTATGACCTTTGCCGTCGCTGGAATCGCCGAGGCGCGGCGCCTGCCTTTTGACCTGCCCGAAGCGGAGAATGAACTGGTAGCGGGCTTCCATACCGAGTACTCCAGCATGAAATTCGGCCTGTTTTTCATTGGCGAATATGTCGGCATCATTCTCATTTCGGCGATGATGGTGACATTGTTCTTCGGTGGATGGCAGGGACCGTTATTGCCGCCGCTGATATGGTTTCTACTCAAGACCTCCATCATCATCAGTTGTTTCATCCTGCTGCGGGCGTCATTACCGCGNCCGCGCTACGACCAGCTGATGGCCTATGGCTGGAAAGTGATGCTGCCGCTGACGCTGGTCAACCTGCTGCTTACGGGAGCGATCGTGCTCGCATGGGAGTCATGATGACCTGCCGCTTGGGAGAGAAATGACATGTGGAATTCATTGAAGACGATGTGGATCATCTTTTTGCATATGTTCCGGCGCAGAGTGACGATCCAGTACCCGGACGAAAAACCCGGTATTCCGCCCCGCTGGCGTGGCCGCATCATCCTGAGCCGCGATCCGGACGGGGAGGAACGTTGCGTGGCGTGCTATCTCTGCGCGGCCGCCTGCCCGGTCGATTGCATTGCCCTGCAGGCCACGGAGGATGAGCATGGCCGGCGCTATCCGGAATTCTTTCGCATCAATTTTTCCCGCTGCATTTTTTGCGGCTACTGCGAGGAAGCGTGTCCCACCGATGCCATCCAGCTCACCCCGGATTTCGAAATAGGCGAATACGACCGGAAAAACCTGGTGTACGAAAAAGAGGATCTGCTGATCGATGGACCCGGCAAGTATCCAGACTATAACTTTTATCGGGTGGCGGGACTCGCCATAGGGAGCAAGAACAAGGGCGAAGCCGAGAACGAAAAGCCCCCGGTGGATCCGCACAGTCTGCTGCCCTGAATCCCGAAACCGTATCCGATGCAGAGGAGGCGTTCATGGAAATCACGTTCTACCTGTCAGCGGCGATTGCCATTGCCNCCACGCTGATGGTCATCACGGTTTCCAACGCGACGCATGCGTTGCTCTACCTGATCGTTTCGCTGCTTGCGGTGGCTATCGTATTTTTCGTGCTGGGCGCACCCTTTGCGGCAGCGCTGGAAATCATCATCTACGCCGGAGCGATCATGGTGCTGTTCGTGTTCGTGATGATGATGCTCAACCTGGGAAAGGCTGCCGCCGCGAGAGAGCAGGGCTGGCTGAATCCAGGCATCTGGACGGGTCCGGGCGTTCTGGCCGCCCTGCTGCTGGCCGAACTGGCGTATATTTTCGCGCAAGGCGGCGATACGCCCTGGGGCACGGCCGCGGTGACTGCGAAGGAGGTCGGCATCGCTCTCTTCGGGCCCTATCTTCTCGGCGTCGAGCTGGCTTCGCTGCTGCTCCTGGCGGGTTTGGTGGGAGCATGCCACCTGGGCTGGAATCAGGNGGGCATCGAAACCGGGCACGAGGAAGAGCGTGGCCATGAGAACGGNTGAAGCCATTGCCGCGATCCCGATGCATCATGGGCTGGTGCTTGCAGCAATCCTGTTCGCGCTGGGAATGATCGGCATCCTGGCCCGGCGCAATCTCGTTTTCATCCTGATGTCGATCGAAATCATGCTTAATGCGGCCGGACTTGCCTTTGTGGTTGCCGGTGCACGCTGGGAGCAGGCCGATGGGCAGGTGATGCTCATCTTTATCCTTGCGGTGGCAGCGGCGGAAGTTTCGGTCGGCCTCGCATTGCTGCTGTTGCTCTATCGCCGCTTCCAGACCCTGGATGCCGACGCGGTGAGCAAGATGCGGGGGTAACATGCTGTCCCTGCTCTGGCTTATTCCCACGCTGCCCCTGGCCGGTTTCCTNGTGCTGGCGCTCGGTGGAAAATATCTGGGGCATCGCAGCATTGCGGTAATTGGGACGAGCTCGACGGCTCTCTCGGCACTCATTGCCATCCTGATCGGGATGGATTTCATCGCTGCGCCACCGCCGGGCTTTGTTTTCCGGCAGGAAGCATGGAGCTGGATCGCCGTGGCCGGTTTCTCGCCAGGGATCGGCTTTTATCTTGACGCATTATCACTGGTGATGGTCCTGGTGGTGACTCTCATCAGTTTTCTGATACACCTTTATTCCACGGAATTCATGAGCGGCGATGAGGACTATGCGCGCTTTTTCGCCTATATGAATCTCTTCGTCGGTTCGATGTGCATCCTGATACTTGCCGACAATCTNCTGTTTCTTTATCTGGGTTGGGAAGGGGTGGGGCTTTGCAGCTATCTGCTGATCGGATTCTGGTATCGGGATCCTGCCAACGGACGCGCCGCGCGCAAAGCGTTTATCGTAACCCGGATCGGCGATACCGCCATGGCGATNGGCCTTTTCCTGCTGTTNACCCATCTGGGAACCCTCGATATCCAGCCGCTGATGCAGTGTGCCGGCCAGCAATGGCCGGAGGGGGAAGGACTCGCCATCCTTACCGCGGCACTTCTGCTTGCCGGTGCGGNGGGCAAATCCGCGCAGCTTCCATTACAGACCTGGCTGCCCGATGCAATGGCCGGACCTACGCCGGTGAGCGCGCTGATGCANGCTGCAACCATGGTAACGGCAGGCGTTTATCTGATTGCCCGCACGCATGTGCTCTTTACGCTCGCGCCAGTGGTGCAGCATGCGGTAGCGGTGATCGGCGCCCTTACCCTGCTGCTGGCGGGATTCAGCGCGCTCGTTCAAACCGACATCAAGCGGGTGCTGGCNTATTCGACCATCAGCCAGATCGGTTATATGTTCCTGGCTCTTGGAGTAGGCGCATGGTCAGCGGCCATTTTTCACCTGGTGACGCACGCTTTCTTCAAGGCCTTGCTGTTCCTGAGCGCGGGCGTGGTCATCATGAGCCTGCACGAGGAACACAATATCTTCCGGATGGGCGCGCTGAGGAAAAAACTTCCCATCGTATTCTGGACTTTTCTGATTGGCAGCGCATCGCTCGCGGCGCTGCCNCTTGTTACTGCAGGCTTCTACAGCAAGGACCTGATTCTCTGGCGGGCCTGGTCGTCAGCAGGAGGAAATCCATGGTTATGGGCCGCGGGGTGGGGGGGTGCAATATTGACTGGCCTTTATATCTTTCGCGTGGTGTTTCTCGTCTTTTTTGGCGAAGCGAGGACTGCTATGCCTCCCGGAACCGCGCGGCCAGGGCTGCGCATAACTCTACCGCTTATAGTGCTTGCCGCATTCTCTCTGGTTGGCGGATGGATTGAAACTCCACCTTTTCTCGGCAATTTAACGCTGTTTTCCAGCTTTGTTCAGCATGCCTTGCCACCGGCNCAGGCCGTTCATGGCGAAAAAAATGACGAAACCATACTGGAGCTGCTCGCAATTGCTGCCTCTCTTGGCGGCATCGCATTGGCGTACCTGTTGTTTTTGAGATATCCCGCCTTTCTCCAGGGAATGATGCTGATCCCGGCATTCGCAAGAATCCGGGAATTCTGGCAGTCTGGCTGGGGTTTCGACCGTTTCTATGAGTTCTTGTTCGTGCGGCCCTATCTCTGGCTTGCGCATGCGGATCGGCGTGACGTGATCGACAATATCTACAAGATGGCGCTTTCATGCATGCTCAGGTGGCTGCAGAAGGTCGATCCTCACGATGTAATCAACACTATCTACAATGGCCTGGCCGGACTTTGCCTGTTTCTCCATCGCGCCTTGAGCGCAACGCAAAGCGGACAGGTGCGCCGCTACGCGGCGGCGATCGCCACCGGGTCGATCGGTATTCTATTCATCGGGATATTCGCATGATTCTCTCCGCATTAATTTTCATCCTTGTAGCCGGCGGTATGCTGGCATGGATGGCGAATCGGTGGTATCCGGGCTCTGCAAAGTGGGTTGCACTGGCTACGGTGGGCATCGAACTGGTTTTGACGATATGGCTTTGGCTGCAATTTGCCAGCGCCATGGCTCTTCCCGCTCACGGGGGGTGGTTTGCCGAGACCAGGGCGGAGTGGATACCGCGTTTCGGCGTGAGCTTTCATCTGGCCATGGATGAAACAAGCCTCATCCTGGTCATGCTGACTGCTTTTCTGGGGATGGTATCGGTGGCATGTTCGTGGACGGAGATCCAGGAGCGTGCCGGTTTCTTTTACTTCAACCTGCTATGGACTCTGGCAGGGGCAATCGGGGTATTCCTTGCGCTGGACCTGTTTCTGTTTTTCTTCTTCTGGGAGCTGATGCTGGTGCCGATGTATTTCCTGATCGCGATCTGGGGTCATGAGAATCGGCGGTATGCATCGATCAAGTTCTTCATTTTTGCCGAGGGGAGCGGCCTGTTCATGCTGGTGGCGATTCTTGCGCTGGTATTCGTCCACTACCGCAGTACTGGAGTCCTGACATTCGATTATTTCGAGCTGTTGAATACCGCCATGTCTCCCTCTACAGGGTTATGGATCATGCTCGGTTTTTTCATTGCGTTCGCAGTCAAGACCCCAATCGTGCCGTTACACGTCTGGCTGCCGGACGCACATACCGAGGCGCCGACAGCGGGAAGCGTAATTCTTGCAGGGGTATTGCTGAAAACCGGCGCGTACGGACTGCTGCGCTTCGTTGTCCCGTTNTTTCCCGATGCCGCGCTGCAATTTGCGCCGGTGGCGATCGCGTTGGGAGCANCCGGAGTTCTCTACGGCGCTTTCCTGGCGTTCGCCCAGACGGATTTGAAACGCCTGGTGGCCTACACCAGCGTGAGTCACCTGGGCTTTGTGGTGCTCGGGATATTCGCCTGGAATCCCTGGTCGCTTGGAGGAGCCGTGATGCAGATGATCGCGCACGGNATCAGCACGGGAGCGCTGTTTGTAATCGCAGGCATTTTGCAGGATCGGACCCACACACGCGACATGCGCCGCTTTGAAGGCCTGTGGAGCGTCATGCCGCGCCTGGCGGCAATGGGACTGTTTTTTGCCATTGCCACGCTTGGGCTGCCGGGAATGGGTAATTTCGTCGGGGAATTCCTGATATTGATGGGATTATACCGCGTCAACAGCGTACTGGCATCCGTCGCGGCGGTGGCATTTGTCGCAAGTGTCGTGTATGCGCTTGCGCTGGTGCAGAAAACCTTTTATGGTGAGAATAAGCATGATTGGCAACTACCTGATCTGTCGAGCCGAGAAATGGCGACCTTGTATTCAATGGCGGCCATTACGCTATGGCTGGGGCTTTACCCGCAACCGGTGCTCGATGCCGCGCCGGATATAGCAAGCCGTCCGCCTGCGATTGCTGTCGCTGATCGCGAGGGGAACGCGGAATGAACCTGCCACCCTCCGCGCTACACCCGGACTTCATGGCCCTATCCCCGCTCATTCTCCTTTCCGGGTCTGCGATAGTGGTGATGCTGGCCGCAGCCTTTTGCCGTCATCCCCGACCGGTCATGATGTTGACGCTCGCGGGGCTGGTTCTGTCATTTGCATCACTGTTTCTGCCCCAGGGCATCGGGTCCCGCCAGATCACGGCTCTGCTGATCCTCGATACCTATGCGCTGTTTTTTATCGGGCTCATCTTCGCCGCAACCTTTGTCGTCGCAGTACTGTGCTATCGCTACTTCGGCGGCTCTGAAAGCCGCCATGAAGCGCTTTACATCCTGCTGCTGCTGGCTGCGCTCGGAGGCGGAATTCTGGTAGCGAGCAGCCATTTTGCCTCGTTTCTGCTGGGTCTGGAATTGCTCAGCATTTCACTGTTTGCATTGATCGCCTATCCGCGCTTCACGGAGCGGCCTCTCGAAGCGGGAATTAAATACCTGATCCTCGCGGGGTTCTCATCCGGATTGCTTTTGTTTGGCATGGCGCTGGTCTACGCACAGCTCGGAACGATGCAGTTTGCGAAAATCGGAACAATGCTTGCTGCCCCGCATCAGGCGCTGGAGCTCTACGGACTGGCGGGGCTCGCGCTGATTGTCTCCGGTGTCGCATTCAAGCTGGCGCTGGTGCCTTTTCACATGTGGACCCCGGATATATATGAGGGTGCGCCTGCGCCGATTACCGCATTTATCGCCACCGTTTCAAAGGGCGCCATGCTTGCCCTGCTGCTGCGCTATTTCCTCATGGCAGGCGCGCACCAGTCGCAGCCGATCACATTCGCATTGAGCCTGGTTGCCGTCACGACGATCCTTGTTGGCAACCTGCTCGCCCTGTTGCAGGATAATGTCAAGCGGATCCTTGCCTATTCATCGATCGCACAACTTGGCTACCTGCTGGTCGGCTTCCTGGCTTTCGGGGCAATGGCGGCTGAGGCGGTGGCTTATTATCTCGCCGCTTATTTTGTAACCATGCTGGGCGCTTTTGGCGTGGTTGCCGTATTGTCCCGAGGGGTTCCGGAACAGGACAGCGGTTCGCTCGCTGATTATGCCGGTCTGTTCTGGCACAGGCCATGGCTGGCCGGAGTATTCACTGCCATGCTATTGTCGCTTGCGGGCATTCCGCTGACCATGGGTTTCATCGGCAAGTTTTACGTGCTGGCGGCCGCAATCAGCGCTTCATTATGGCTGCCGGTCATCGTCCTGGTGGTTGGCAGCGCGATCAGCCTGTATTATTACCTGCGGATTATTGCCGCGATGTTCTCGAGCGACTCGAACGCAGATCATGGCAAAGAAATATCACCTCCGGTGCCGGCTTCCCTGGCGGAAAGCATCACGCTGGCTGCACTGACAGGGTTGCTGATAGGATTGGGCATCTATCCCGCGCTCCTCGTTCCATCGCTTGAGACAATGGCCGTACAGGTGGCCGGGCTGGCGGAACATTCCACCCTGGCTTACGTTTCCTGGAACGGCAAGTGACAGCAAAAGCTGAAAAAAGAGGAGGTTTGGAATGCGTGAGCCGGAGCAGCCATCCGATCCCGAGATGATCCCCTGCATCGTGTGTTTCAAAGAAATTCCGGTATCAGAGGTGTTAAGCGAAGAAGCAGTCGATTATGTGCTGCATTTCTGCGGATTGGAGTGTTACGCGAAATGGAAGAGCCAGAATGATGCCGGATGAACGTCAGANTCGGGGAAGTTGTGTCGGTCAAAAAAGAGAAGCGTGTGTATTTGATCGAGTCACTGCTTCCGGCATCCGCAGGGCGATAACCGAGCCGTCATTGCTCCGCAATTCCCAAGCCTGTATTCGTATTCATAGCTTGAGCGGCTTCACATAACCCGTCATTTCAAAATAGCCGCGTCCGGCGGGCGTCCCATCGCGGGTCACCGTTACCGCCCCCTCCCAGTAAACTGCGCCGACGGATTCGCGCGAATCGAGTTCCTGATCGTCCTGCAATGGGGTGAGCAGCCATTCTGTCGCGCCGGTTCTGATTCGCATCGCCACGGGGTAGGTGGCGCCCGTTCGCGGTGAACGCCAGGTGCGCTGCGGTTCGAAGTTCACCTCCTGCGGCGTGAAAAGCGTNATTTTTCCGGATCGATCGCGTAGGCCGGCGTAAGCCCATATCTTGCNGCCGTCCTTGCCACGAATCTGAAAAGCCATCAGGGCCGATCCGTCATCGAGATTGACTCCAACCCAGTCCCATCCGTCCGCATCCGGGTCGAGGTAGGCGGTGGACCACTCGTGGTCGAGCCACGCATTGCCGCTGATGGCAATGGACTTGCCGTCGCGCACGATTGTCCCCGCCACCTCGAGGTGGGGTTCACTGTAGTAGTAGCTCGCCTGCTCCGGTTGTGGTCCTTTGCGGGAAAAACCGTTTTCTCCCTGTTTCATCGGTGGTTGCGTGGGCGTGAGCGACAGGTGCAGCGAGAAGTCCCGGGAGTTTATGCTGGTCTGGTAGCGGCNGTTTTCTTCGCGCAGCATCGTCCAGTCGTCCAGCNTTACGTCCGTATTGCCGACCTTGGTATAAGNCAGGCCAAATCCGTCGCGGGCGCTTTTCTGGTCATGCNGGAGTTTCCCGATCGCGGGGTCGGATAGNGCCGCATGGGCAATGATGAGCTGATTCGGTGCAAAACGGCTGGGGTTGCTCGTGTCGAGGCCGGTGGCTGCGCGAAAAAACGTGACCTGGAATCCAAGCGGTTTTTTTTCCGGCGTTTCCAGCCACCCCGTCACGTACCACCATTCGGTTCGAAAGGTGGGGTGAGCGCCAAAATCGCGAGGAAATGACAGGGCGACCCCTGGCACGACGGCAGAAAACTTCGGCAGGACGCGAGATGGCTCATCCGGCGATGCGGCGCACGCAGNGGTAATGAAAGCCAGTGACAGAGACAGCGGCAGGAACACCTTTCTTCCAGCCGCATGTTTCCGGCCTGCGCGTCCAAGATGGCTATTGGAAATCAATTCACGATCTGGTGATGGCATTACCAATCCTCCCTTACTGCACGCACCGCCTTGCCGGAAACCGCATGCCGGCCGGACATCAAGGCCGTCAGCGACGCCAGGGCCAGCAATGTCAGGGCGACCGCCGCCAGCCCCCTCCACGGCAAGCTCATCTGCATCGTCCAGTGGAACGATTGCGGGTTCACTATGAACACCAGGATCAGGCTGATGCACCAGCCGATCATCGATCCGAACATGATGCCGAGGGCNGTAAGGCAGGCGCCCTCCATNCCCAGCATACCGAGAATTTGACCCCGCGTCATGCCTATATGNCGCAAGATGCCAAATTCCCTGGCCCGTGCCAGCGTTTGTGCGGAGAAGCTCGCGGCCACTCCCGACAGCCCGATGATGATCGCTACCCCTTCCAGGAGATAGGTCACGGCGAAGCTGCGGTCGAAAATATTCAGGCTCAACGTGCGTATTTCGCCAGGCGTGGAAAACTCCAGCGCTTCCCCGAAGGGAAGGCGTTTCAACCAGGTGATCACCTGCTCCGGCTTGACTCCGGATTCCAGCCACAGCGCGGCATCGTTGACTTTCTGGTCTCCCGTCAGCGCGCGATAGTCTGAAAGCCGCATCTGTATGGCGCCGAACTGCCTCCCATAGTCGCGCCACACACCAGCAACGATGAAGGCAGGCGGAGTGCGGCCCGATGATGGAGCTGGTCCCGGGGCNCCCANGGGCAGATCTACCCGCGTTCCGGCCTTGAATCCATACAAGTCCACCATCGCTTCCGATACCCAGATGGGAATCGCGTCCTCCGGGAGTAGGGAAGGCTCCATCACATCGGCAGTCAGCGGCAATATGCTCGCAGGGTCGGTCAGGTCTATAGGGCGGGCTGTCAAGGCTACAGCCGGCCGCGCCGGGTCGAGCATGATCTGGGATGAACGAAAGAAATCGATGCGCGATACGCCGGGAGCGGCTGCGATCGACTTCATTTCTTCCGGGTAAAGGCCGCGCGCATCGCCTGCCGCCGTGGTTTGAACGTATAAGTCCGCTGGGAGGATATGCCTTAGCCAATCGTCGACCGATACGCGAAAGCTGGCGACCATGATGGCCATGGCGACCACCAGGCTGAAGCTGGACACGATACCTCCCAGGGCGATGGCGGCCTGGTTCGGCGCATTCGCCAGCCGTGCCAGGGCGAGCGCGGGTAGCGTCCCTGACATGCGGCNCATCATGGAAAGCAGCATGGAGAAAATCGATGCGGAAAGGCGCGGCATGAGCGCGATGCCGCCAATCAATAGCAGCGCTATGGCCAGATAGCCGAACACCGGTAATTCAAAAACCGGCGGCAATCCTGCGAACAGCGCCCCCAATCCAAGGCAGGTAAGGGCCGGCCACGGATTGGCGAGCCTGGAGAGCGCGGTATCCTCGCTGCCGGGCTTGAGTGCCANGGCGGGCTTTGCTTTCGCCGCTTCCGCGGCGGGCGCGGCGCTTCCGAGCAGAGTGACGGCGAGTCCCAGCAGGAAAAAGACGGAAGCCGCGAGCGAATCGAAATGCAGCCGGGGTTTTACGCCGGAGAAGAACCCGCTTCCCAG
>JGI26536J50258_1002589_pt1 | contig 11474 bp, 15 predicted proteins | sample ThiBiot_750_plan_FD_50258 | JGI IMG/M metagenome (IMG submission 50258)
ATGCTGCTGGAAGCAAATTTAACGACGCATGTAAATCTCACAAGGAGATATATCGTGATGTACGTTTACCAACGGGCCGATCTCGTATTTTACTCAGTTACAATATGCGACCGACAACGCATTATATCATAAATACAGCTGGTCCTATCTATGATAAATCTCCACCGGATCAATGTAAAAAGGATCTAGCTTCTTGTTATCAAACATCACTTCAACTAGCGAATATCTATGATCTTGAAACAATTGCTTTTACTGCAATTAGTTGTGGTATATTTGGTTATGTATGTAAACAAATAGTTTTTTGTAAAATAAATTTAAAAAATCTATATTTACTACAGCCTATAAGCGAAGGCGCTGAAGTTGCTCTCCAAACAGTGAATTCAAAAGCTCAACGAATGAAAACGATCATATTCGTTCTCAAAGATGATGATATCTACGATGCTTGGGTTCAAAAAGCGAAAGAACTTGGATTTAAATCAATGGATAAAACTGATGATGAACCAGCAGCTCAACCGAAAGAAAAGTCTGCTCATAAACCTCAATCGGACGATAATCAACATTCAAATGAACAATCACCGTCGAAAAGCAAAAAGACTGTCGAACCCAATAAAGCTGAAAATAGGTAAATAAAACAATGCGGTAGTATTATTGACAACATAATTCTACCGCATCCTGTCTATTAAAATCACGAGACAGAATTGTAGCAAATAATTTTTTTATTTTACTCAGCACAATGTGTACTCTTTGCTGATTTTAGTGCAGAAAAGAATAAAAATAACCGAGCATCGGCAAGTCCAGTTAGAGACCCAAATAAATCATTAGTCTCTTCTGGGGTTGGTCGTGGTCGTGGTCGTGGTCGTCTTACCGATGAAAATAAAATATCGTGAAGTGTGTTTTACTACTAACATTTAACTTTTTACTAACATTATTGTGATACGTTTGATTTCTATTATATTTCTGATTTGAAATAAAAATGATTTATTCTGAATTAATTTCATTTCTCTTTCCGACTGTAAATCGCAATATTTGACAACAAAAGAAAGAAAATCTCCCTCAAGACAACGGTGTACATTGTCTATTTTATTATATTCGATAATGATTTATTCATTTTTTGACAGTGTTAAATCGTCTAAGAATGTCGAACGTGACTAGTAGAAGTATTGAACAATAAAGAATTAAAAAAAGAAAGGGAGAAAATGTCTTTCAATGATTAGATCATTTAGTCGTTGTCCAGACAGTTGTTTGTCGGCTCCATCATCTACGATTAATATATATGTGCCACTTTGTTCTTTTCTTTTCTTTTCTCTTTCTCCCTCTTCTTCTTCTTTCCATCGAGCATATTCATTCTCATTCTCATTCTGCAAACTTGTAGAAAAGATTGTACAATCTCGAACGCGGAAGACACACTTTCAATTAACATTCATCTTTTTTCTTCTTCTTATTATTATTATTATTTATCATCAATAATGCTTTGCGAATGAGAAAATTTTATCATTTATTTTTACTTCTATTTCTGCAAATCAATTCAGGTAAAATCATCTTAAAATGTTTTGTTTTTCTTTTTATTCTTCGTTGATTCATCTCACTCTGTATGTATTCAAATAAAATGAGATATAGGCGAGTGTTTAGACTGATCGACTTGATGAATATGAATGACTGTTTATATTCTGAACAGCTGTCATTCAAAATGAATTAAGATGTATACAGATTCATGAACTAATGTCCATCTGTTCAGACGACTTCGTTTTTTTTCGAAATTCTTTTTTTCTCGATTAATCAAATAAAGAAAAACATGTTACACATTCAGATGATGTAATTCATTCGAAGATCAAAAAAAAGTTTGATTTATTTTAATCTTTGAGAATCAACTATCGAGTCAAAAAGTGATTGTTTAACAAATTAAATATTCTCTTGATTGAATACGATAGTATGTACAAATAAAACATTCGACATGATTGCAATTCTGTAGAAAAAAAAAGAAAGAAAAATCTTCAAAGTTTTATTTTTTATCTATCTAGTTTGCTCGTTGTGTAAAATGCCAACGGCATGGATCGGTTCATGGTATCAACGCGGAATGAATTCATTAATAGAGATAACAAATGATTATATCCAAACGAAAGGTTTCTGTATTGACGGTCAATTAGCTGATGAATATTACCTGTTTTCTGACCAGTAAAAAAGAAAATAAATAAATATTTTTCTGTGCAGAAAAAAAGATTCTTTTTTCCCTTGAAGATCTACACGTTGCAATCGATGTTTGAAATTCATTCAAAGACATATTAATTTTCTTCAATATCGTGAAAGTAAAATTTCTCTTTTTCTTTTTGTTCTTCTAAAATCTGCATATTGTGATTTTTAGGCGAATGTCAAGATCCCGATGAGCTATTGAACGTAACAACATGCTCGAATTTGATTGCGCCCGATGCTGTTCTCTACACTCTCCATCGAAGTACATCGAACTAATTATTCTCTATGAACATTCTTCGAAATTCAATGTTTTTAGATAATTCCCAAGCTCAATTATGTCCTATTGAAGGTCGATATTCGATAATCAAAGATAATTCATTTTGTGATCAATCACTAAGTCAGTGTGCGAATAAACAAGAATTTCATTTGCATATCTCACCAGCTTGTTCATCATCACAATCGACGCTCAGTTAATCAATTGAAATTTGAAAAAATGAACTTTTTTTTTCAAATGTTTTTGTGTAGATCTACATTGTGTTTGCGTGGGAACATGGTCCGAAAATCAGTATACATATTTCGTCACTCGAATTCTAACGAAATCGAACAATCATTACGCTTGTTTTGTAAAAATTTGATAAAAGAAAAACTGATTTGAATGTTTTTTGTTTTGAAGAAATATTTAACTCAACAGCATTCTTCGAATTTACTGGTATTAAACATGGCTACAGATGATTCTTGTCGAGATTTAGATTCTCAACATATGTCAATTAAATTAAAACTTTCATTTCGACATCGACATTTTAATGAATCATCGTGTCGATTTCCGAGTAAATATCAATCGATGATTTGGTTTTCATTAAATCGATCGATAGAAATGACTATCAACGATCAAAATATTGAAATTAAAACGCTAAATAAACGTTTTTCTTGTCAAAAATTCGTCGATTCTGATCGAGTGAAGAATTCGGTCTATCAAGTTGAAACATATACAAATTGGTAATTTAGAATTTTTCTTCAAATCGAATCATTTCAACATGTTTTTTTAGTCAACGAAGAATCGAATGTTTGCAATTAATCGAACGTACCTCGAACATTCTTGAAATTTATACTTATTCATATAATCGAGAACATCAATGTCAGTTTCCTCGACATTCGTATCATTTTTCTCAAACATTTCATACTCAATCATTTGCAACACACTGTCCAAATCATCTCGGACAATTGAAATTTCAATCGAATATTGATTATTATTTAAAACGAAACTTTTTCATGTCAATCGGTTGTTCAAAACGGCATCAATTGACTGTTTCTACTGGAAACTCACCTTCATCGACTATCGAAACGAATAATTGTCTCGGACATTGGCAATCCGATGATCAACTCTTGACATATCTCCTCATTCAATCAACATCAACCAATCAATCTCATTGTCTTGTTAGTTGAATCGATTTTTTTTTGTGAAAATCGAAACAGATTTTTGTTTTTTTAAAGAGTTTTCAAATGACCGATCCGATTATAATTCGAAATAATAGTAATCGTTGTTTATTCAATCAAAATGAAGACGAACAGAAAATTTCAGTTTATTCAGCACAAATTATACAAATATGTTCAAATGGAAAGAAAACTTCTCTGAATACATTTTCTTTCCTCGTTTTAGTTTGTCTCTTTTTTTTTAAACAAATAAATTCATCTCAATATGATTAAATACACAGAAGATGAAGTAAAGATAGAACAATTGTAAATACATGACTTAGTTTATTTGAAAGATTGAATTATAATTCAAAAACAGTTTTTACAAATATATATATAAACGCTTTAAGCGATTTCTATGAAAGAACGTCGTGGCACAAAAACACGGGAAACAGCATTAAAATACATTTTTTTCGCCTCGCGCATGTATTTATTCGAGACATGTAAACGTCTTAATTGCGATGATGGTAGCCGGATGTATTTTTCTTCATTTCTCGGCGATAATGGAGGCAAAAATTGATTGTTTCTACCGAAATGTCTCGTTTTCATTGACATGGGTGGATGGCACAATTGCGAATAGGATAATGTTATTGGTAAAAATACAAGAGAAGAATTTCCATTATTAGTTTTCCCTTTTTTATTGGTTTGAATGGGCGGTAGATGAACAGGAAATTTGTCTTGAGGAAATAGAATTGGACTTGTTGTCGAATTTCGAGCTGAGTAACACAAAAAAAACAAAAATTGTGATTAAATAAAAGGACTTATTCGAGTTGATTGACATATACCTGTTGATGCCCCGGATGAAGAATCCAGATCAACTGAGAAAGCAAATGAATTACCATTGAAACCATATTGAACAGCCGTTGTCGACCAGCGAAATTCGACAGACGAATCTTTTTTTGGATCTTTGATAGCCGGCAAAGGTTTAATCATACCTTTAAAACTTGATTTACGTCGATTTAGCAATTGAGACATGAATAATTTTTTGTTTTTTTTTAATCGACGATCAAAGATTTCTTCTGCTTTTTTTTCTGATTAACAAAATCGAATCGCACCGATTCTTTTATAGACGCACATCGATATGTATATTTGCACAAGCATCTAACAAAAATATTTGTTCAAGTTTCGGGCTCAAAAACAACAAATTTGATCTATTTTTGAGGTGATTATTCGTAATTATTGTTGTTGTCATTGTTTTCGAAATACTAACTATATGTTTTTTATTCGTTTTAACTGTACAAAAAAAAGAAGAGTGAAGAGAAAAGAGAGAGAGAGAGAGAGAGAGAGAGCGAAAAGAACAATTAACAAAATCAAACACACGAAAACACACAAAATGCAAATCACAATCGAGATACACGTGGGAAAGAACGAAAATTTGTCGATGAAGTTGAACCTGATGAAATATCAGCGGCATTGGGATCGTCATCATCATAATGAGGAATTCGGAGATTATGTGTTGAATCTAGAAAAAAAAAATGTTCGAGTTAATTATTAATTTAAAGAACATCGAATACCTTGATTCATTGAAAATCGAACTTGATGTGCTCGAATGTTTGAATTATCTTGAAAAGTTGAATTTTGTTGTTCAACAAGTAGAAGTGGCACATCTTTTCGTTGAGGTGAAATGGATAAAGGTCGATGTTTTCGATGATTATTTTCGTTGTATAAATTTTTCCGTCGTGCATCGAGATAGTTCGTTCGTTCAGCTGCTAACATAAGTAATGTATCGAATTTATCAGCGTCAGATGAACGTTCAGCTATCGACCGACGTCGAGTTGACTGTAAATTCGTCGACAAAGATACGGCTGATGATCGATCGCTAGTCTGAGGTANATCATTCAATTCAATATCATTATTATCGACTGTACATTGCGAACAACGACGCGTAACAAGTGCTTTTCGATTTGAAGCACCACATTGAACCGAAAAACGGAATTCCTTGATTAGTTCCCACCAAATTGAATGCTTAGAAAAAAAAATGTTTATATTAGTTTTCGATCAAGGACGGACATTAGGAAGACGTACTTGTCGATGTTCATGATTTCTTCTTGCATGCCATAGAAATTCCAGAACGGCAACGATCAGAGAAAGAAAAACACCGCCTATAATTGTAAAAGAAGAGGAGGATTTTTTTCTCGTATTGTTCTGTTTGATAGGACAGAATATTCTCTTTTACCAAGAAGTACTACAAATATTCCTCCGACACTTGTCAATCCCAATGCATTAGCTGTTGAATCTTTTTTCTTTTCTGATGCACATGTGCCCTTATTCTTCCACCATTTATTGTAGGCCTTTTGGATCTAATCAAAAAAGATTCATATGGCTTTGTTTTTTCAATGCCTTTTACATACAACGCCTTTTTCTTGTAAGTCAAGAATAATCTCCGAGAATCGCTCACGATATGGACTTCCTTGAAAAGGAAAAAAAACAATCTTTTATCCTCTCTAAAAATATCGATCAAATCTCACCTTCAGGCAAACCAATTCCATAGCCTTTATTATCCAATAGACCTCCGATTTGCGTAAGATTACATTCACGTTGAATTGTGTATTCGATCGATGTTGATTCCATAAGAAAGGCGTAGGATTCGGCTTTGACACGTGCGATACCTTCTTGATTATTTTTCACGAATACATCGGGATTGTTACTCATGAATTTCCACATTGTTTGATAGATGCCCATGCTTGATTCCTTGAGACAAAAACAATCAAATGAATGACACTTTCGATTGAATCAAAGATTTCTACTCGAAAAAATTGTTCGGTCGATCCGCCAGCTACAACACCGTATTTGATTTTCGTTTGTTTAGCTAAATCTTCGGCACTTTCAATTGGATTGATCGATTTTTCGACAGTTAGAAAAGCAGCTAAAATTTTTCAAAACAAAAAACAATTTTATAACTTTGATTTTCGTTCGTTTTTTACCCAAGTTAGCAGTGTACGATGAGATTAAGATCAATGTAAAAAACCACCATATACCCGATACAAGTCGAGTCGAAATCGCCGATGGACTAACATCCGAACCTTGCTGCATCAGTGTGCCAATCGAAAACCAAAGTGTATTACTAACAGTAAAACGATTCTCGAGTATATCGTATTCAGTATCACACGGATACGGATTTTTCCATTCATCGGGCGAGCATCGAGCAATAACGAGAAGTATAAAACTAACGGTAAAAATAGCAGCAAATGTGTAAATCTACGAGAGAAATATTGAGAGTATAAAACAAAGAATCTTTTTTTTTTGTTGTTTGAAATTGTACCCAAATTTCGAGTGAAAGTGGACTCAGGAAACTGAATAGACCAGCTTTTTCCGGCGTAGGAACTTTGAAGAGAATGGCTATACCCAAACTAAGAAATGGTTTCGTAAAATCAATCTGTTTTTCACGTGCATAATTAACTAATCGCAAAAACAAACTATTGTCGTTTTTGTATAATCAAAAGGTTTCTTTACTTGTCAATGGTGCAACGGCTAAATCAGCTCTCTAGAAGTAATAACAAAAAAAAAGTCAATTGAATCGAAGAAAATGTCTTTCTTTGGATTTACTTTAGTTCGAACTTCATCAACCATATCGTCGTATCTCGAACCGAGTATCGGCTTGATTTTATAGGTAAATTTCAGAGCTCGAGATAGTTCCTCGAGTAAATCAACACAAAAACCTTCGAAAATATCGTTTGTATAATTTGTATGAATAAAATCTGCTAGACTATGATTATTTTTATGCATTATATATGGATCTTCCTTCAAAAATCGAAACAAAAATTTGATGAAAACTTTGCAATTTTGACCAAAAAACAAAAAAATTTACAAGAATTGTCGTGACAATTAATGTCGTATTGAATAGGCCTCCACGAGTGCTTGGTATGATCGTAAAATTTGCACCTCGATCACGTGTCCACGAGCCAATCTAAATAATTTTGATTTCAAGAATGAGAGTAAAACAATGCACAAGTCGATTTTTACTTTCGATAGTCCTGCTTCGGCTAGATGAACAATATCAAGTTCGAAACCAGTTCGTTCACCATTCGGTGTGAATTGAACTCGACCAGTAATTCCATCGAATGAAATCTAAATTCAAGTTTTCTCTTTGCTTTCTTCGTTTCGAATGACTGTTTTTGAAATTCTACTTGATGAAATTTTGTTAACAATTCAATTCCTAAAGACCAACCACGACCTTCATCACAAGATATATTCGGTCGAATAAGATCCATGCCGAGACGAACTTGAGAAGCGACTAACTTATCATAGGCATAAGCAAATGCAAGCACTGCATCGGCCCATAATGCAACTGAAGTCTATAGAGATGAAAAGAAAATATGCAAGCAAATACGAACTTCAAAATCGTCGATGTTTATTTACGGTAAATAATCGTCGATTGCTTTCATTATTTGACAATGTTTTAAAAACAAAAAATGATTCCATTGCCATTTGTACACGAGCATCTCGTCGATTGAATAAACGATAAGCAGTTAGATTAACATAATTATATTTATAATCTTCAAGATCGAATGTATCGATATTCTACAAGAAACGAAAAGAAAAGAGATTAAGTTGTCTCTCTCTCTCGCGCGCGCGCATCAATTATTTTTACTAATGTCGTTAGAACAAAATGATAATCGGAATTGATCATTCCCATTTGTAAAGCCATTTTCAATATTGTTCGTGTATTATGATCATTTAAATCCAAAATAATATTGTATATGCCTCGTCCAATTGCATCAATAAGTACACTTCGATCTTTATAATGTGTAAATTGTCGAACAAGTATATCAGTATGATTAATACCTGGATCATTGAGCAGTTTTTGTAAACGTGTTAAACCTGAATCCATGTCGTAGATAATAAGAAATTTCGTCCATTGTAGTTTATGTGTAAGATTATGAAAGGCATGATTGAGATCTTGATTCGATGGATAGAGATTAATCGACATTCGATCACGACGATGAGCTAAATCGATATCTTCAGTAGGATTTTCATCGGCACTTTCGGCATCATAACATAATGAACAAACATTTATAAATGGTATATCGACATGATAACATATCGAATGAACAAGTGTAGCTATTTCAGGATAGGGTGGACCGAATATACCTTGAACACGACGTTGATTTACAAGTGAACATACTAGTTAAAAAATAGAAATAGACATCTGTTTTGTTTTTCTTGTCCTTTAGCAAATCAATTTTGTCAAACCATCATGAACAGTTTGCACGGCTGAATCAGCTGCAATTAAATTCAATGTTTCTTCTTTAAGACGTATTTTAAATGAAAGATTATGTGCTTCTTTAGCCAATCGATTATAATGAAAAATTGCATATTTAAATATATTTTCCATACTCTGACTTTCGGTGCCTTCGTCTCGATCTGTAAACACACCACCTAAATAACAGAATAAAAGATTTAGATTAATTATCCGCCAACTGTCAACGATTGCTCGTTGTGTACAATTACCAATTGTTATGTCAAACGTTTGAGATTGAATATGTTGTTGACCGGCAACGGCAGATGTTAGAATAATAATAAAATCCCATAAATAAATAACAATAATAAAGAGCATGTTTTGTGTTGTGCATCACTTTTTTAGTACGTAGACAGATTTTTACTATTGAACATCGAATATTTGATATCCATCGAGGACAATTAGATTTCTTTCTTTTTTCTTTTAAGCTAATTCAATTCGTTCTAACGGAAAAGATAAGAATTGTCGTTGATTTGATTATAAATGATCAAATATTAGTCTTTGACTTACTCGGATTCATGTTGATCCTGATTTGAAACAGAAACAAAATGTCTTCGTATTCGAATCAAATTCATCTAGTATAACAAAACAAAAGAAATGATCAAACCTGTCGATATCTTATTAAGTTATGATTTGTATTCTATTAAGCCAACTGCTTTCCATCAAGGTTATATTGATGATCAATAGAAGACGAAGAAGAAGAGATGGATAAGGAGGAGGAAGAGGAGGCAGAAGACACAACACAAAGACAAAGCATTTAAGAAGTAAAAGACTATCCGTTAATGATTGCCAGAAGACAAAAAAAATCAACCTACACCCAAGACTTTGCTAAGAATCAAAGCAATATAAATCGAGCTGAAGTTCACATCGCTCGCAATACTAATCGTTCTCTTCCTCGCTCCCTCTCTCTCCTCCTTTCTCTCTCTCTCTTTCTTATACACACATACATATACAGATATTTTCTCAATGAAAGAAGAAGTATATGGAAATATTTGCTTCTCTCAATATTCGTCCTTGTTGCGCATTCTTATCATCGTCGAGATTTATTTCTCGCTCGTTTTCCCGCTTTGCACATCCAACAGACTCATCAATATTCGCGTGTTTCTATCGAAGATGTGGAGAATAGCCTACTCAGAAGATTTTTCATGCTTGTCAGTCGTCTCATTTCACAGAACAAGAAGAAAGAAAAACCTATCGAAATACGAGAGAAAATAGAAAGAAGAAAAAAAACGAGTAGTTGTAGTAGAAGAAGAAGAAAATGACGATAGCAACAAGACGATTTTCTTAGCTACACCAACGACGAGAGAGATCGACCGTCGAAACACTAATGATGACGACGAGGTTACTACTGTTAGTTGAAGAGGCTCTATAGGGAACCTTCGATTGCAATCATCCTACTGTGCGAGATATGCACACTGACACACTATCAAAAAAGAAATTCAAATCAGATCACGCACATGAACACAATGAAGAACGATTTCATTTATTAGGATTGACTCGGATAACGAACGAGTGCATTTCATTTCTTTTCTTCTCTTTTTTCTTGTATTTTTCAAAAAAAGAAACTGTTCTAATTTCTTTTTTGTTCTATATCCAATTATAAAATATCAAATTATCTTCCTGTATTTTGTTCTTCTACAATATACAATAGCAAATGAGAACAAAAATTTTTAATAATTTCCGTTTTTTTTTATTTTTCTTCTTCTTCGGAAATTCTATTCGCATAAAGAAAGAGAAAATAGATATCATTGTTTCTTCCTCAATTAACTTTTATATTATGATTTATGAGTGTACTAGTTAATTCAACGAAAAAGAAATTATATTAAGAAGATGATACGATCAATCAACTAGCCTCAAGGTTTCACTTTTCTATTCAGACAAAGCATGTCGTCTTCAAATTAAATCTTTGCCATACGAAATGAACATGTAAATAAATACGAAAGAAAGGGAGGACGAAAAGAAAACATGCACATGAAAGTATTATATTATCAGCAACTTTCAAGTACAAAATGTAAGATAAAACGATTAGAAGCATATTCAAATATCAATGGATTGAATGCATATGCATAGAATAATAATAATCAGCAGCAGCAGCAACAACAACAGAACAGAACTTGACGACAAATGATGAGGGATAGAAATCGAATATGTTGAATATTTCTGCTGATTGCCAATTGTACTATGAACGATATTCAATTTGATGAATGATCTCTCGGTTGCTTGCCTGACTGTTAGAAAGATTAGACGACACTGATATTACACAACACATTTCGGCATATATAAGCGCATATGCTTGCATCGATCAGGTCAACACCAAGATATATACGTACGTATATATACATATGTGCGTACAACCGTATTCACAAAAGGGCTTGTATATACTTCAATGATATTGTTTCGTTTTTTAATGAATAAAAATTTCCTTTTGATTTCATGAGAATCTATACAATGATCTTTTCGAATTTTTTTTGCTCTATTTTTTTTTGTTTGGAGTTGTTATTCAACAGTTAAAGGACTACTTATAATCTTGTACAATCAAATACGTGAGAATAAATCGAAAAAGAGAGAGAGAGAGAGA
>JGI26536J50258_1002594_pt1 | contig 11466 bp, 14 predicted proteins | sample ThiBiot_750_plan_FD_50258 | JGI IMG/M metagenome (IMG submission 50258)
TATATATATATACTTCGATTTCAACACTTTCTCTATAAACAATTTATTCATAGTGATGAGAAATTTCCTTGTTTTACGAAACGAGTGATTATTGCTTGTACGATTCTATCTGTACTTTTGATTATTGGCATTGTAGTCGCAGTTTTTGTTACAATTTTTGTTGCAAGAGGTAATGAAACTTGAAATTCACTATTTGTATTACTATTATTATTTGCATAAATAGGTCAATCGTCTAGTTCAGAAAGTAAATGTAAGTAAAGAAAAAAAAACACACTTTTCTCTCAATCGAGATGTTTTCGTTTCAGCACTCGATAGCAAAATGTTGTCAATACAAGACAAAAACATATGTTCATCAATATTCTTCAATTTAACTGATCTTCAATGTCAAGGACAAAATTCGTACAATTATTTTTCTTGTTATCAAATGCCAACATCATCTTCAATGACGATTCGATTTGAATTTCAAGGTCATTGGTATATCGATGATGTAAATATTGTTCAAAATTCAACGGATATTTCATTAATAATTAATGGTGATTTCGAATCAAATTTAACAAATTGGATTGTAAATAGTTCAGAAATCTATGTAGATAGAAATCCGAATTTAGCTCACACAGGTTCAGCTTATCTCGTGGGTCGATCACAAGATCAATTGAATTCTATTGAACAAACGTTTCACGTACAATTTGATCAATGGATTGAGATAAGTTTCTGGTGGAAATACGATGCTGAATCGAATCAAACTAATGATAATCTTTGTCAAGCTATTGGACAATTGATTTAAGTTGATTGATTAAGATTTCTACCTTTTTTTTTACTTTCTTTTTCTACATTGCTATGAGAATAATATAAATATATATGCAACGAACTCAATAGATCTGATCAAATGACGTCAGTGCACTATGTGTTGATCGATCAAATTACTTTTGCTCTTCGTTTTCCATTTAGTAGAAGGCACGCGTCGAGAAAACGTACTGTATAACCTCTTCCATCGTTTTCACAGGCTCTCGACCTTTATATAGGACGAGTATTTCTCTCGATATCTCCACACAACATGGCTGCTATACTCAATGCTCTCTTTGGCACTTATCCTGATCAAACAACAGAGACAACAGAACGTCTTCATACATCAGCTATTGCCGATGATGTTCAAGTTCAATCGGTGATTTCATCTGAAATACAAGCAAATGCAAAATTAACTAATAAACTTAATATTGATAATCTATTATCAGAATTAAATACAACACATTCGCAAGTTGATGCTTATTCACGTGCACGAACAGCAGCAATCAATGAACAAGTTGTTTGTTTGTTTTTTTCGTTTCACATACTTATTATTTTAATTCATAGGCGAAAAAATCAATCGCCGATGTTCTTGCTCGAACACAACGTCAACAAGAAGAATTATTAGTTGACGCTAATCGTCGTCATTTACTTATTGAAAATGATTATAAACTTCAATTGCAAAAGGCTGTCGAAGCATTAGATGCTGTCAAAGCGAAAACATTAGCTGATTTAGAACGAGATCTTCAAGCTAAACAACAGATTATTATGACCGAAGCTAAACGTGAAATTGATCTTTTAAATGACGAAGCTAATGCAGCTAAATTACATGCTCTCGTCGAAGCACAAGAACAGGCTAATAAAGATATTTCTCAACTTACTAATCAAGTTGCTGTTTTGGGACAATTAGATACGCAAAATTTATTACAATCAACAACAACAACAACCATTACTTCGCAAGCTCAAGCGGCTAGCACACCTGAAATATCAACCGTTGAAAATCAAACAACCTTTTAATCCTTTCTTTCTTTCTTTCTTTCTCGTTTTTTGCCAATTGTAAATCAAGCAAAATAAAAACTATACATCCTTCTCTTTGACTAATTCATTCTCTGAAAAAATAACATTCATAGTCCGTCATCATTATTGAACTAATGAAGCACAAATCCGTGCAGACAGATTAGTCATTTGATTAAATATATTCACTTTACATTCATCCATTACACGTAGATTTATATCCATACATTCTAATTGATGAGAGGGTGTTCTGTTCGGCACACGCACATTCATCATCCGATCAGTTTATAAGAAAATTACGTAACTTGTCCAAGGTATTTATTCAATGTCAATTAGTTCTGTTTTTTTTTCCTTTCCATCCTTCCCTTTCTCTCTCTCGCTCTGTCTCCTCTGCCGTANAAGTTCAAAAGACTAATTTTCAATATTTTATTGTCATTCGAAATGAGTATGAAATTCCATGTTGTAGAAAAGATTAAATATCAATGTCAATAAGACATAGNCCTACGAATATCATCAATCAGTAAAANAGAAACCATGTAAATGTTGATGATATATATATACATACATGAAAACAAAATGAGATAGACATCATTATTTATTTGAATGAATAGAAAATTCGAGATGAGAGAAANAGNCATTGTCTACGTGAGAGTTCAATCGATCCACATTTTTATGTCAATAGAATCGAACCTTCGAAGTAAGTTATTATTCTGTCTCAGAAATTATCGATTCAATTAATCATTGATCTGTCTCCATTTCGCCTTTTCTCTCTCTCTCCCTCTTTTTTTTTGTATATATATATTCTTTTTGTTCTCTAATTTCATTAGTTATTTTACTGCTGTTTGTATAAATAACAAAAACGCGAGTACACGAACAAGTGTCCACTTTTCTCACCTCTTCATCAGTGAACATCAAACAATACGTATACATTTAAAATACATCACTCAACTCGAACGAATCGTTCTCATCTAGTCTCAGTTCATTTTCTTCTATTACAATATACGAGTTAAATATTCATTAGGATAACAACAAAAAGAAAAAGAAAGAAACGAACAAGCACGTCCTTTCTTTTCTTGGTTCAATATATATATATATATATATATGAACATTTGGTGCCAAGGTAATGCATAATCATATATACCCATACATTTTTAAAAGTCATTGACAAATGATTATATACTATGGTATTAAAGAACATCAATCATTGTGTATATGCTTTCGAGATCGAGAGAGAAGAAGTGGTTGACTATATGGTCGTAGAGAAAAACTTTAACTAAAAAAGAATGTTTTGCGAATTAATCGAGTTCAAGTCCGTTGTGTGATCTTAATCTTTGAACAATTAAAGTTCAATCAGGTATGTATGTATGCAAAGAAAAATGTACACACACACACAACGTTTGATCGATCGAGAAGAATTAAACGACAAGAAGCGAATGAAAGATTAAACTAACTACAGCACATTCACTTTTCTTTTCGTTTTTTGCTTCACTCTCTCCTTTATCATGATAATGATAATGATTTTAATCGATCATAATTTGTGATTCAAAAAAACACTCGTGTCTATTCTCACATTTACGTATGTTGTCGTTGTTTTTTTTTGTCTCTTTTCATTGTAGAAAATTTTCCTTTTATTTGATGATATATCGCAATGAATAATTGTCTATGCAATGTTTATTGTTTTCTGGATCTATCTTTTCATTTTCCTACGAACAATTCAATCGAATCAAATATCTAATTGTTCATTTTTATCATCGATTTATCGAACAAATTCTGCTGTTTCAAATCAAATCGAATTTCTCAATCAAACATCGATTCGTCTTTTTGCACATCATGCTTTTCTCTCATCGGTTTCATCATTAGAATTCGGTTTAATCTATCAATATTCACAATCGAATTATCTCGTACCATTTCCACTTCTCTTATCGTGTACAAATACAATCTATTCTTGTCAATTAACAACAATGACAACACGCGATTTCGAGCCCATACATGTACAATTAACAGCATTGAATTTTACTCGATTCAATCATACAATGGGCTTGTATCTTAAACAAGGTCGATATCAATTAAGTAATTGTTCGATTAATAATAATAATAATCAACAAGATTTTACGGATTTAAAAACCATTTTTTATATTGATATTCAATATGAAAAACCTGTCGGTTCGCCATGTGATTCATTCGATGATCGTTGTGGTTCATCATCAGTGACAACTTGTTCATCATCGACTTGTACATGTCTTTCAAATTCAAGTTCACTTGTTGCCTATTCGGACTCATATTTTTGTGCTGATATGTTAAATACATCGAATTGTCAAGTGTTTCCATCACGTTGTATAGCATGGTGTAATCAAACAACAAATTATCTTTGTATATGTCCGAATAATACATTAAAAATTCAACGAAATAATCAATTTATTTGTGAATTACCAATAAATTCGAATTCTTGTTCGATCAATGATTCACTTCGGCAATGTTCAATTGGACAATGTTGTATCGATCAACAATGTTTAGATTGTTCATTAACAACAACAACAATTCAAACGAAAACAGCGAAATTCTATTCAGTAGCACTCGATGAAAATCTTCAATGGATTCTTAGTCTTCTTGCTGGTATACTCGGCATATCTGTCATCATTCTTCTCGGTCTTGTTTGTTGGTTCAATCGTCGTCGAAATCAATCGAAAANNGAACAATCCATATCGAATACATCAACATCATCGCTTTATATTGCACCTCAACAACAAAAATTTCCTTCTCATCCTCTANCCAATCATTCGTATCGAACGGAATCATTTCGTCATGCTGTTCTCTCCGGTCACAAATCGAATCGCATTCTTGAACATGTGTCAACGCGATGTGACAGTGAAATCGATGAGAGAAATCGAGGCTCATCGCCAACATTCAGTACATTGGAATATATTGTTCCAACTCAAGAAACAAATATCTATCAAATCATCTTACCGCCGCCACCACAATCTCTAACTCATACTGTTTAAATGTTCATGTTTGTTGTTTTTGTTTTTGTGTTTTAAAAAATATAAAATAATTCTCATTCGATCTGTCGAGTCATCTATCGACGAATGGATTTTTATTTGTTCGATAGGAAAACGAACACGACTAGAGTAGATATTATTTCATTTACTTAATATGACGATTGAAACGAAGAAAAACAATTTCGATTATTTAATCGAACAAATTCGTTCGAATTTAAATGAAACACCACGTGCACATGCATGGTTATTAACCACTTTAGCAATCTATGGTCATGATTTTCATGTTCTTATTGATCTCTATCGATTATTTTATGAACAAAAATCGTACAATCTTCTTTCGTTTATTATTGAACATATCATACAATATCATCGAACTCAAATCGAAACGAATCTTTTTCTTCAAGAACAATTTCGATTGATACTTTCGAAGAAAGTCGAAAATGAATTTTCCTATGCTCGTGTTTGTTCACAATTATCTTCGAAAACACGTGAAATCATTTCAACATTGTTAATTCAAAATTCCTATCATGAATTAGAACAAAATCTTCGTTGTGCAAATCAATCTCTCGAACAATTAAATCAATGTCGAGATAAAGCACTTGCTTGTCTTGCATTTTCATCATCATCGATTACTTCGATTCTTCAATTAATCATCAATACTGAATCACAATTTGATTTTCAAAATGAAAAAACTTCGTTGAATATTCTCCGATGTTTATTCGTTCGAGATCTTTTACCATTTGTTCTGCAAACTGAACAGAAATTCGATTTACAATCACATATCTGTCATAAATGGTTAATCTATGCAATTGAATTCTATTTCGAATATTGGTTATTAACATTGAAAACATCGAACAATCAAATTAAATTAAAAGGAAATAATCAACAAACGTTTCAATGTGAAAATCCATATGAACAAATCGAAAAATTACTTCAATTGACCGAAAATATGCAACAGAATTTCAATTGGCAACNATTTCATTCAATGTATGACTTTGAAATCCAATNCGAACTAAAACTTTCATTTTTTTTCTTCGATTTTCTCTAAGAACATCGTCAAATCGTCGTCAAAAACTTCTCGAATTACAAATTCTCATTGATCGTGCATCGAATTCAACTATTCATTGTCCATTAGAATGTTTTCTTTTTTGTTCATCATTTCCAATTTATATTCAATCGATTATCAATCTTAGTCAAACATTTCCTAAAGATTCCATATTTCTCTATGCAACAAAATCACTTCAAAAATCGTTACAACAACAAAATCAATTTGAACATTTCAATTTCATGGAAGACTTTTCTCTATTTATTCAATGTTTAAATTTTCTACAATTATCATCAATGTCTTCGTGTATTAAACTTTTTCAAGAAACAATCGATAGAATTCATTTAAATGAAACAATCGAACTCTATGCGTATCTATTACGATGTTTTTATTTCTATTTCAATATACAAAAGTCAAAATCACCTAAAAATGAAAAAACAAATCAAACAATTATTATCGAGTAAGTAAATGAAAGCGAGATTTTTTTGTTCTCTTTATCATAATGACCTTTTCTCTCATTTTACATAGTGACACGCCGCAGAGTCCTACAATGCAAGATGAATCATCAACAACTCCAGTAAAAAATTCATTAATTTGTCCGGATATAGAAACACTTATTCAACAATTGAATAATGATTCCCTCGAATCACGCCTTCAACTTTGTTCATTAAATTCTTTTACGCAATCGAAACAATCAATTGTTTCCTACTGTATTGAAACATTAATTTATTTACATGAAAATTTTTCATCAACGCCCAATTCATCCTCAGATATTCTCCTATCCGTGTCATCAGATTATTGTTTTCTTTCTCGTTCATATTCATTTCTATTTAATTATATTATGGATTTAATTATCGAACAANTTCCATTAAATATTATTCTTTNTCAAATTGAAAATGAACAATTACTAACAGCAATCTATCCTAAAGATCTTNTTTCAACATTAAATCCACTTTCACTTCGTTATATTTACGATCAAAAATTATTGAAACAATTATTGAAATTTATTCAAACGACAACAACGTCCGAACGACGCTGGATTCTTAATAGTTCAAATAAACGAAAACTTGATAAAGAAGAAAATAAAATCAACGACGAACAATTCATCGAGAAAATTATTCAACATGTTAGTAATATTACACAATGGACCAATGAACAGAAACAACAAGCAATTTATTCCTATGTAATTAACGAGAAACAGACACTTCTACAATTGTTGAAATAGATATTAAAAATAAAATCAAAAACTATTCTATAGAACATTCTTAGTTCATTTGTTGAATAGAATACTGCTGATGACTTTTTTTTCCATTAAACAACTTGAAATTGAAAGAGAAAAAAAACACTTTTAATAACGTTTAATTTGTTGTTTATTTAAATTGACAATTCACGCTTGTTTTATTACGCGTATATGACGTCCTTTTTTACAAACAATCGCAAAACTGAGGTAATTGCTCAAAGCATCTGTAGAATATAATATGTTATGATGGATTGCACTCAGCTTCTTCTTCCTTCTTCAAATATATAGGCGTTTCAATGCAGCCAAGCATATTCGATACACACGTATATATATAAGCACGTATACTTACAACAAAGTATTTCTTCTTCTTCTTTTTTTTTCTGNCATCAATTATTACTGCAGTACGACATGCAAATATATTCATATTTAATTTGTTTAGTATTATTATTTGCTATTGATTTAATTTCGTATGTTTCGAAAGAAATAATAAAAAGAAAACATTTTGAATTTGTACTTTTTTTATTCTAGTGCTCGAACTTTGAATTTCAATCACGATGAACATCAAATAGAATCTGATGGCAGATCGAATGATCAGCAACGTCGAGAAATAATCCTTCGTAAATTATCATCACCGTTTGGAACGAAACGTTTATTGACTAATCATTTTACAAATGAACATTTTATGCCAATGACTCGACATGCAAAAGCCATTATCAAAGGTGATCCAAGAGAATTCATGGGATAATCATTTCTATCCTTTTCTTTTTTTTATTATTCAATATACACACACACACACACACGCGTGTTTAATTATTATCAATAAATATTATGTTATCATTCAAACGAAAGAAGAAAAAAAAAGAAAAAGCGGATGATCTAGTAAAACCATTCGTATTGTTTTTTTGCATACAAAAGAAGAAAAAAACGTTAGAGTANCTAATTTAATGATGAATAAAATGCTAATAATTCTACATACTGCCTCCGCATTTTTTTAAAGCACAAAAAGATACAGACAGCGGAAAGCTATTAAAAAGAAAATAAAAACAATGTTCGAATAGGAGGAAGTGAAAAAGAAACCGGATATTTCAAAGTTTGTGAATATTAACACCTTGCAATGTCGAGATCGCNAATAAATCGACACCAAATAAACAGGCACATGATGGTGCTGGTTTATAATAACTTGACGATTTCATTTTACCATTCATTGTTATTTGAAATAATCGTGATGTATTACTATCAACAATTAACCATTGATCGTAACTCAATAGAGTACAACTGAACATTTTCGATTGATAATCAATATCTAAATTNAACGACCATAAACGATCGAATCGTGTTGTTGAACGTAATTCAACACGTATACGTTCGGTTGATGAATCTTCAATAAGTAAAAGTAATGCGCCTTTATTAAAGAACATATCATGAATACGTTCATCTTCACCACATGTATCCGGTGGTTCCCATCGTTTAGCTGATTGTAATGAATTCAAAAGATTAAATTCACAGATAGACGAACCTTTTTCGTTTGTTGATAGAAATAATGATGAATCCGAGCATGTAATTGATAACCATTGTAAACGTTGCGTCGTTTCAACACGTTCAACAACAAGTGTATTTACATCGAATATAAAAATATGATTAAGTGTAATGAGAAAAAATTTCGATAATGCATTCGACCAGCACATATCGAAGATTTGCCCATAAGTCCAACGTGTTTGTTTAACAACTTTAAATGTTCGATCGACAAGACAAAGATTCGGCTCGCGATGAATCAATAAATATTGATTGTTACTCGCAATTGGATAGGCACCTTGTCGAGAATATTCAATTGTTTTAATAGCTGCTGGTAATGCTGATACTTGAAAATCTTCAGGTGCGATTTCTTCGATATGAATACAACTCTGATCGATAACTAACGGTGCTGTTGTTATTGACAAATGTTTTTGATCGATATCATTTAATTCGGTTTCAATTGCATGAAGATTTGTTGTTAATGAATCAATAATATCAAGTGTTATTAAACGTTTTTGTACGAAATCGAGCATACTCGTACGAAGTTGTTCGATATTATCACGTTTATGATGAACAATTTTCAAGAGATATTGTTCGATTTCATGAAATTTTTGATCACAATACTGATCGACAGCTCGATAACCATCGAAACGCCATTGTTGAAGTTTTTCATTCGAATTTTGAATATATTTTTTAATATCAATCGCTAATAATTGCCGATCGAATGAATCGATTTCATCGGCAAGAACAGTCAATCTCGAATTTAAATAATCATGTTCATTGTAATGATTTCGACAGAGATTTTCTTTACAACAATAGCATAGAACATTCGCTTGTCGTCGACATCCAACAATAACACATTGAAGATTGCCGAGGTTGGTTTCAATTGACGACATATACAAACTAATGTTAATAGTCAATANCGTCAAAATATTTTCGATTCCTATTTATATACATCATTGACTGCCTGTGCGTGTTTGCTAAAGAAAGAGAAGAAAAAAAAAGGAGAGAGAGGGAGAGAAGACGAAACATTTTTTTTGTGTGNGTATGCAACCTTCAACGATCGNGCGGAATAAAGAACATTTTATGTAGTTATTTTTTTTGTGTGCGCTTATTTGCAATTCGATATATGTTAGTTGTAAAAAAAAGTGTAGTTCGAATAAAGGCAAGTCAAATAATGCGTCACATTGACTGAGAAAATAAGAAAGAAGTGTACTTTTTAATCGATTATCCTTGAATTTATGTTGATGTTATGTATGGTAATGATTTCTTCACAAGAAAAAAAAAAGAAAATAAAATAAATACAAAAAACGAATGGAGTGCGCGTACTATTTAATGACGAAATAAACAAGAATTACGATGAATAGTTAATTATAACCTGAAAGAAAAACGAAAAAAAACAGTTTATTTTTGTTCGCATTCAATTCGATCGCTGCAAGTGCCAAAGATTCGATCGAAAATTCTTGTTTGTTTACCATAATTCATTCCACTTTTACCATATCGATGATGTAAATCATGATCTTCGATACATATTTCCATTCCAAATGGAACCAAGACTTCATAAAGTAAAACATGCGGCCAATAAGCNCGAATACCCGAATGACCACCGGCTTCCATATAAATTANAACACATTGAGCAANCCAAAATTCATGTGAAGTTAGAGGCACAACTAATGTCGAAAGTATAGGAATAATAACGATTTCAATCACATCTTGAATATCACCGGCGAGAATCGATTGTAATGGTGTTGGATGTTTTGTACAATGATGAAGACTATGAATTTTCCATAAGAATGGAACAATATGAACAATTCGATGATAAGTGTAGAAGAACATATCCAAGGCAATAAGCCAGAGACCAACTTTAACCAAAACGAACCAAGAAATCGTTCGGCCNAGTGCAGGTGGCTCGTAACGATTGTATCCNCCGAGAACAATACCAACAGTTGTTCGTATAATAAAATACATGATAACACTAATAACAAGACGTGGAATGAGTTTGTCAGGCACATGATCTCGTGGTCGTTTATCTTCGTCGAATGTTCCGTAATACTTCATATAATAATGNCAACGTCCAANAAGTTGAAGAGTAAAAACTACAAATGCAAGCAAATAAAAGAGAAAAGCAAATGCCGGATGCCATGTATGATAATAACTTGTTTCAGGAACGAAATGATACCAAAGTGCTTGAATAATTAATGCAGGCGGAANGACGAGTAATAACCAAAGACGTTCTTTCCAAACGCTATGAACAGGTGGTTTATTGGGATTNTTTTCTTTGAGTTCGTAGACTTTTTTATTGGCAAGATCAATCGTTGCAAGACGTTCGTAAAATGAACGTTCTTTAAATGATTTCGTTACCCATGTTGACGATGCACGTAATTGATAAGCAACAGGCTTTTCGTAGATTTCTTCGATTTCTTTCAAAAACTCAGGTGACTCGGTTTTTGTTAATGTTGACGTCGACATTATTATTATCTCGAAATATGACGGAATAAAATTGTGGGCTCACACGTCGAGTTTTTATACTTGCCCATATTTCGATGTACTTTTTTGCTTTAGTCCGTACTCTTATCATCACGGAGTTTAGTTATCTAAGTTAAACAATGAGAAGTCTTGTTTTGAATTTTTCTTATCTCATCAACATAATCAAAATCGGATTTTTTCGAAGAAGAAAAAACTCTCTCGAATGATTACATACGTGTCAATTAATCGATTTGAGAATATAATCCTTTTTCTTATGTCACGAATGTTATTTAAAAGAAAAGAAAAAAAAAGACATTCATCTAAGTAATTCTCACAAATACACATGATATTCAAAGAATATCTTTGTTCTATCTAAATGAGCATTCCTTCTACAACAAAAAAAGAGAGAG
>JGI26536J50258_1002602_pt1 | contig 11445 bp, 8 predicted proteins | sample ThiBiot_750_plan_FD_50258 | JGI IMG/M metagenome (IMG submission 50258)
TCAGGATGCGCGCGGCAATGGAGGGCCGGAATTCCAGCTCCTTCATCGCCTTCTCCACCTTTTCGCGCATGGCGGCGCTGACATAGGGATGGCCGTTCAGCACCCGGCTGACCGTTTTGACCGCCACCCCCGCCAATGCGGCCACATCGCGAATATTGGACCTCTCGCTCATTGCGTCACGATTCCCCCCATCTGGGCGAACAGATCGGCAAAAGAGCTCTCTGTCCGATAGAATACAGGAGGATGGCCGATGGGCGCGGCAATGTCATGTGTTCCCGGCGCATAATCCACGCCGGACCACACATGACGCCATGTTTGCCCGCCCGGCAGCGTCACGCGGCGACGGGTCGCGCCCTCTTCGACCACTGGGGCGACCAGCAGGTCGGCGCCATAGAGGAACTGGTCCTGAAGGGTGTAGAGCGATGCATCCTGCGGGTAATGGAGGAACAGCGGGCGCTGGGCGGGCAGGCCGGTGGCCACCGCCTCGTCGCACAGATGGCGGACATAAGGGGCCAGATGGGCATGGACCCTGCTCCACATCGCGAAATTGGCCAGCAGTTCCGGGCTTGAATCATATTGCAGATTGTCATCGGGGCGGTTGCCCTCATGGCTGCGCATGACTGGGGCAAAGGCCGCCAGTTCGCACCAGCGCTGCATCAATTCGACGCTGCGGATATTGCCATGCAGCGAGGTATAGCCGCCGCAATCGGAATGGCTGTAAGCATTGCCGACCAGCCCTGCGGACAGCGCCGCTGTGATGACCGTGCCGATGCCGTCATGGCGGGTGAAATCGACCGACTGATCCCCGGCCCAGAGCAGCGGGCAATGGCCCGAAACGCCGCTGAACCCGGCGCGCATGAAGAAGACCGCATCGCCTTGCCGGCCCCGCATGGCCAGCGCCCGGTCATTGACCTGCGCCCAAAGCACTGGCCAGAGATTATGCGCCTCCATCGCGTCCATGCCGCCCGCCAGACGCACATCGGTGGGCAGATATTCGCCGAAGTCGGCCATCCAGCCATCAATGCCAATGTCCAGCATTTCACGGCACAGGATACGCTCGGCAAACCAGGCGCAACTTTCCTCGCGGGTGAAATCGAGGACGCCGCAGTCAAATTCGCCGAAATCGACCAGATAGGGCTCGTCGCTGTCCAGCCTGCGGCAAAGATGGCCGCCGCTCAGCGCCTCCTGATAGAGCGCGCCATCCACGGCCAGATAGGGGTTGGCATAGGCGAGGAAACGGATGCCGCGCTCATTCAGCGCCTTAATCCGCGCGGGCAGATCGGGATAGCGCTTCTCGCTGCGCTGCCAGTCCCAGAACAGGCGGCGACCAAAGCTGGTCTCGCGGATGCCCGCCCAATCCTCGCACCACAGGCCGGAGACGGCGGCGCCTGCATCGATGAAGGCTTCGAGCCGCTCAAAGCTCTTTTCGCCCTGCTTCAGCCCGACAATCGCCCCGCCAATCGCCCAGTCCGGCAAGGCACGGGGGCGTCCGAAGCGAAGGGAAAGCTGGCCAACAAGTTCCTGTGGTCCATCGGCGGCGAAGAGTTCGAAACGCGCCTGATCGGCCCAGACCTCAAAGGCGGTTCGCCCCGGAACACTGGCGTCGATCACGCTGTAAACGCTGGCGTCGAGATGGAGAGCCAGCCAGCGCGAAGTGAGGATAGTCGGCTGGGGATAGTTGGTGTTCCAGTAATCACCGCCCGCCATCCCGGTCTCATCCATGACCCAGGTCAGCTCGGTGCTCTTGTCGCGGCCCACGCCGGGCTCGCTGCTCCACATGGGGAAACGGCGGCCATTGAGCGCAAGGTAGCTCATCTGCTCGCCGCCGCCCCAGATGGTTTCGCCCGGTTCGGCATGGAAATGCACCCAGAGGCGGTCGAAAGCGGGGNCGAGCGCCTGAAAAGTCAGCGCGGCCTGATCCAGATCGATGCGGACGACCGGCGCGCCATCGTGCAGCAGCAGGACCGCGCCATCATCGATCCGCCAGTCGGTCGGGGTGATGGTGTCGCAAGGCGCATCCTCGATACGGAAATTGCCACGATACATCTCAACCGACGGATTGCCACGCGCTATGACCAGCGCAGGACATTGCGAGTCGTGGCGAAGCACAGTCCGCCCGGCGAAATCCAGCTGAAAACCGTCTTTGAACGGAGAAAATTGCACCTGCATCGCTCATCCAAACGTTGGTTTTGGTCGTGGCAATCCGTCATTGGATCGATGTGACACCGCTTGACATATCGCCACGCGGCAGGCAAATCAACCACCAATCGCAGTGTCAAAAAATGCGAGAGGGAAGCCATCGCGGGAAGAGGCAAGATTGCCCAAGCCCCCGCAATTGGGGAGGATTTTATCATGAAATCAAAACTATCATCCTTGCTATGCCTGCCGCTTCTGGCCGTGGGCAGCGCGCCCGCTCTGGCGCAGCAGGCAGCAGATTCAGCTTCTGCCGGAGAAATCGTCGTCACCGCGCAGAAGCGCTCAGAGTCGCTGCACAGCGTACCGGTAGCCGTTTCGGTCCTGACCGGCGCGGCTCTGGCCGCCGCGGCCCGCCCGAGCATTGAAAGCGCGACCCAGCTTGTCCCGGCGCTCAACTTCCAGAAATCGGGCACCACGCTCAACCAGACGATCTATCTGCGCGGCGTCGGCACGGCCACTTTCTCGATCGCGGGCGAGCCTTCGGTGTCGACCGTGGTGGACGGCGTGGTCTATGCCCGCTCGGGCGAGGCGTTCAGCGATCTGGTCGACATCGCCCAGATGGAAGTGCTGCGCGGCCCGCAGGGAACGCTGTTCGGCAAAAATGCCAGCGCGGGCGTGATCAACATCACCAGCCAAATGCCCAAGAACGAATTTTCCGGCAGCATCGAGGCCAATTATTTCGAAGGCAACGAATGGCGCGTCAAGGGCGCGCTCAACGTTCCTCTGGGCAAGGATCTGGCCGCGCGTTTCACCGGCTTTGCCAGTGGTTATGACGGCAATATTCGCAATCTGGCCACCCAGTCGATGGTCAACGGCTATGACCATGTCGGCGGCCGGGCACAGTTCCTTTACAATCCCGGCACCGGGGTGAAGATCTATGTGGCGGCCGATTATCACCGCAACAATGACAATTGCTGCGCCGACATCATTGCCACCGGAGCGCTGACGGGTGCGGGCGCGCCAACGACCAGCCTCGCCTTCAATGTGTTGCCCACGCCGCTGGGCGCCAAAACCCGCTTTATCAATCAAAACCTTGTGACCAGCACCAAGGAGGACGGCTGGGGCATTTCGGGGCAGGCCGACATTGACATCGGCACCCACACGCTGACCAGCATCACCGCCTATCGCGAATGGAACAACACCGAGATCCGCGACGGCGACTGGCTGGACCGCGCCTATGTCGGGTTTAACCAGTTGCACGACACCGGTCCGCAAAAGTCCAATACTTTCAGTCAAGAACTGCGCCTGACCTCGCCTGCGGGCAACCGGCTGTCCTATGTCTTGGGCGCCTATTATTCGCGCGCGTTTTCCGAGCGCATCTTCNCCCGCAATGATGAAGTCTGCACCGCCACGGCAACCGCGCCCACGGGCGTGCTGATCCCCTGCGGCAGCGCGAATGCCAATGCCTCGACCTTCCCCAGCGCGACGGCCGATTTCGGCTCGACCTTCAACAACGTGGCGGTCTTTGGTCAGGCAACGTTCAAGCTGGCCGACCATGTCCGGTTGATCGGCGGGCTGCGCTATACGCATGATAAGCTGGATGTATTCCACATCCGCCGCACCACGCTGGCCGGGCCGGGCATCAACGGCAATTTCGATCAGGGCGTCTATGACACGGGCGTGTCCAACGGCGTGCCCTTCCGCACCGGCACCTCGAAGGACAATCTCTCGGGCAAGGCGGTGGTTCAGGCCGATCTCAGCCGCGATGTGATGGCCTATGCCAGCTATGCGCGCGGCTATAAGGGCCCGGCCTATAACATCTTCTTCAACCTGACGCCCTCGGGCACCAATGTGATTGCGCCCGAAACGTCCGATGCCTTTGAAGTGGGTCTCAAGAACACGCTGTTTGGCGGGAAGCTGACGCTGAACCTCGCCGGCTTCTATGCCAAGTATCACAATTTCCAGGCGAATAACCCGGATCTGGTGGCAGGCGTGGTCGTCACCCGCTTTACCAATGCGGGCGAGGTTTCGACCAAGGGCATCGAGGCCGACATGTCCTGGCGCCTTGGCCCGGATACGACGCTGAGCGGCGGTCTGGCCTATACGGATGCGCATGTGGTGAACTTCTATGCGGCGCCCGGCGCGGCCGCCACGTCGATCATCCAGCCCGGCACACCGCTGGCCTATGCGCCCAAGTGGAAAGGTTCGCTCAGCCTCGACCATCGCGTGCGCACCGAAGGCTGGGCCGATCTGGTGTTTGGCGCATCGGGCAATTTCCAGTCGAGCCAGTTGTCGCTCTTCACGCCCAATGATGTGCAGCGCCAGTTCGGCACGATCCCGGCCTATGGTCTGGTCAATATTCAGGCCGGTCTGGCTTCGCCCACCGACAAGTGGCGGATCGTGGCGCAGGTGCGCAACCTGTTCGACCAGGCCTATGCCGCCTCGATCATCAACGGCGGGCCGGGGGGCAGCTATCGCTATCAGATCCCCCGCGACGCGATGCGCTATTTCGGAATCAGCGCCCGCTATAACTTCTGATTGAAAATCAAGGCACAAAGAGAGGGGGCGCTCCAGACCGGAGCGCCCCCTTTTTGTTGTGGGCGGGAATGGCTCAGTCGGCTTCCAACCGCGGCATCACCAGATGGATCCAGCCCAGCGCCAACAGATAGGCCCCGCCGCACAGAATAAACATCGGCGTATAGCCAAAGCCGCTGGAAAGCGACCAGCCCGCCAGTTCGATCACCCCCATGCCCGCCAGATTGCCCGCCACAGCGCCCAGCGCGATCACACTGGCCACGCGCTGGGCTGGGACAATATCGGTGCTCATGCCAAAGATATTGGTCGAAAAACCCTGATGCGCGAACAGGCCCAGCCCGATCAACAGCGCCGCCAGCCACACGTTATGCGTCAGCAAGGCCATCGGCATGGCCAGCACCACCAGCGCAAAGAACAGCATCGAACGCTTGCGCGCCGCATTGACGCTGTGCCCATTGCGGCGCAGGCGCGGAAACAGGCCGCCCGCCGTCAACGCACCCGCCGCCGCCAAAGAAAAGATGATGGCCACCGGCAGGCCCAACCGTGCCTGACTCATCCCGAAAACCCGGTTGAAGAAGTCCGGCATCCAGAACAGCACGAACCACCACACCCCGTCGGTCAGGAATTTGGCGCCGATGACCACCCAACTGCTGCGGGCGCCCAGCAATTCGCGCCAGTTCACGGGCGCACGTTCGGCCACCTCGGTCACAGGTTCGAGCGAACGCGTGCCCCACCACCATGCCGCCAACCAGACCAGACCCAGCCCACCGGTCACGAAAAAGGCGGCTTTCCAGCCAAAGGCCATGGCAAAAGGCGGTATGATCAACGGTGTCAGAATGGCGCCGATGTTGGGAGCCGTATTGATGATGCCCAACGCCTGATTTCGGCGGTCTGGCGTCAGATAAAGTGTGGCCGATTTGACGCCTGCAGGGGTGCTGACCGTCTCGCCGATGGCCAGCACGACTCGGGCGGTAACGAATTGCTGAACGTTGGCGGCAAGGGCATGGGCCATCCCCGCCAGGCTCCAGACGGTGACCGCCGCACCATAGGCGACCCGCACGCCGAGACGGTCGATAAACCAGCCCACGAATACCAGCGCACCGGCCGCAGCAAATTGAAAAGCCGAACCCAGATGCGCAAAATCGCCGTCATTCCAATGGAATGTGGCCTGAAGCGTGGGTTTGAGCAGGGCCACCACCTGCCTGTCGACATAATTGAGCGCATTGCCCGCAAACAGCAGCGCGACCAATGCCATGGTCGCGCCGGAAGAAGCCCGCTTGGCGGCAGGTTGCATGGTCCATCTCTCCCCTAATCCGAGCGCATTCGTGGCGCTTTGCTCTTGCACAGTAGCGCTTTTGGAGGATAAGGAAAGCGCGTTGTGACACCGTGGGACAGATTCTCGGTCGAGGCAGCATAAGCACAAAACATTTGGGGAAGATGCAATCTATGCCGGCACCCTCCGATGCCAAGGATAACACCCCGCTATGGGCAGGGGATCTGTTTGGCGAAACCCATTTGGCCCCCGCGCCGCCCGCTCCTCCGGCCAAATGGCGCCAGCTCATGCCCGGCGTCGCCATCAGCGCGATTGTCAGCGCGGCGGGCGCGTGGTTTTCCGACCATTATGGTATGCCGATCATCCTGATGGGGNTAATCCTCGGGCTGGCGATGCAATTTGTTTCGGCCGATCCGCGCACTTCGCCGGGGCTGGAATTCGTGGGGCGCACCTGTTTGCGCTGGGGTATCGTGCTGCTGGGTTTTCAGGTCACGCTTTCGGAAATCGGAGCGCTGGGGCTGGTGCCCTTTGTCGCGCTGCTGGTGGTGATGACGGCGGCGATCGTGGCTGCGCTGCTGGGCGCGCGGATGGCAGGGCAGGGGCTGGCGATCGGCATTCTGGCCGGGGGCGCCACGGCCATTTGCGGGGCCTCGGCGGCGCTGGCGCTTTATGGCGTGGTCGGGCGCGAAAGGGTCAGCCAGGCGCAATTTNCCCTGACGCTGGTGGTCGTCTCGATTGCCAGCGCGCTGGCCATGACGATCTATCCCGAACTGGCCCGCGTGGCCCATTTCGACGCGCGTCAGGCCGGTTTCCTGACCGGCGCGGCCATTCATGATGTCGCGCAGTCGATTGGCGGCGGCTATGCCGTGTCCAATGCCGCAGGCGCGGCGGCCACGGTGGTCAAGCTCACCCGCGTCGCCCTGCTGGGGCCGCTGGTGGCGCTGGCCGCAGTGGTCATTCAGCGTTTCGATGCGCGCGGCGATGATGTTTCTCCATGGAAGGCGCTGGCACTGCCGCCCTTCATTCTGGCCTTTCTGGCGCTGGTGGTCGGCCATTCGCTGGTGGCCGTTCCCGCACTGATTTCGGCCAATGCGCTTTTGCTGTCCAAAGGGTTGCTGCTGCTGGCGGTGACGGCCACGGCGATGCGGACCCGGACGGACCTCATTCTCCAACTGGGATGGAACTCGGTGCTGCCGGTGCTGGCGGCGACGGCCACCTCGTTCCTTGTCGCTTTCGGCTTTGCCTTCTGGGTTATTCAATGAAGGGGGTGATCCCATGAAACCGGACTATGATCTGGCCATCATCGGCGGGGGCATCAACGGGGCGGGGATCGCCCGCGATGCCGCCGGGCGCGGCGCGCGCGTCCTGTTGCTCGAACAGGGCGATCTGGCGCAGGGCACGTCCTCGGCCAGCACCAAGCTGATCCATGGCGGGCTGCGCTATCTGGAACATTACGAATTCGCGCTGGTGCGTGAGGCTTTGAGCGAGCGCGAGGTTTTGTGGAGCATCGCGCCCCATATAATCTGGCCGCTGCGTTTTGTCCTGCCGCATCGGTCGGGGCTGCGTCCGCGCTGGCTGCTGCGGCTTGGCCTGTTTCTCTATGACCATATCGGCGGGCGGCGAGCGCTGCCCGCCACACAGACCATCGACCTGACCCGCAACCCCGAGGGGCAGGTGCTGAAACCCTCTTATACCAAGGGCTTCGTCTATTCCGACGGCTGGGTGGATGATGCCAGACTGGTCGTGCTCAATGCGCGCGATGCGGAGATGCGCGGCGCGGATATCCGCACGCGCTGCAAGGTCGAAGGGCTGCGCCGGGATGAGGGGTTTTGGCATATAGAAACATCGCAGGGCTCCTTCACCGCCGGAGCCGTGGTTAATGCCGCCGGTCCGGCCGTGCTGGATCTGCTGGGCCAGGCGGGGCAGGCGACGCAGCAGCAAATGCGGCTGGNGCGCGGATCGCATATCGTCGTCCCACGCCTGTTCGACCACGAGAAAGCCTATTTCTTCCAGCTTGCCGATGGCCGCATCTTTTTCGCCATCCCCTATGAAGAGGATTTCACCCTGATCGGCACGACCGACCGCGATCACACCGGGCCGCTGTCCGATGTGCGCGCCAGCGAGGAGGAGATCGCCTATCTCTGCGCCGGGGTGAATGAATATTTCCAGCGCCAGATCACACCGGATGACGTGGTCTGGACCTATTCCGGGGTCCGCCCGCTGGTTTCCGATGGTTCCGGGCGGCCGGAGGCGGCCACGCGCGGCTATCGCTTCGAGGTGGACGGGGGCGCCGATGGTGAGGGAAGTGATGCGCCTCTGCTCTCGGTTTTCGGAGGCAAGATCACCACTTACCGCCATCTGGCAGCGAGCGCGGTCGATCGTCTGGCGCCGCTGGTTCCGGCGATCACCGGCGCGCCCTGGACGCATGAGGCGGCCTTGCCGGGCGGCGATTTTCCCAAGGAAGGGCAGCAGGATCTCATCGCCGCCCTGCGCGCGCGGCGCCCCGATTTGCCGGAGCGGACGATCCGACGACTGGTGCGGTGTCATGGAACCTATGTGCTGGCGCAGGATGGGCCGGTGGGGGCCTCCGCCGCGCAGGATGGCGAGGATTTCGGCCACAGCCTTTGCGCCCGCGAGGTGGATTGGATGATGCGCGAGGAATGGGCGGTAGAAGCCGCCGACATCCTGTGGCGGCGCACCAAACTGGGGCTGCGCTTTGACGGGCACCAGACCGCGCGGCTGGAAAAATATATGGCGGAGAGGAGAGCGTGACCATGAAAGTAGTTTGCATTGGCGGCACTGTCACAAACGGCAGCACCACGGAAAGCGCCCTGTTGCTGGCCGGAAAGGCCGCACGGGAGGCGGGCGCGGATGTCAGCCATTTCGGCGGGGCCTATCTCAGTGTCCTGCCCCATTATCGCGGAGCAGGGCATCAGGCCGGGGTGGGCGCCGAACTGGTCGAAGCCGTTCGACAGGCCGACGGCATCATCATCGCCGCGCCCGGCTATCATGGAACCGTCTCAGGTTTGGTCAAGAATGCGTTGGATTATCTGGAAGATCTGGCCCGGGACGCGCGGCCCTATCTGGACGGCCGCGCCGTTGGCCTGATCGCCACGGCCTATGGCGATCAGGCGACAATGAGCACCATGATGACACTGCGTGCGATCACCCATGCGCTGCGTGGCTGGCCCACGCCGCTGGGCGCGACGGTGCGCACATCGCAAGGTTTGTTCGATGCGCAGGGGGCCTGCACCGACGCAAGGATCGCGACGCAACTGGCCACGGTGGGCGGTCAGGTCGTGATGGGCGCGCGCAGCCTTGCTGGAGCGGCGGCATGAGCGGGCTGGAACCGGCGCTGGCGGCTTTGGCCCGTGGAGAGATCATCCTGTTGACCGGGGACCGATTGCGCGGGGGCGATGTCGATCTGGTCGCGGCGGCCAGTCTGGTGCGACCCGAAACGATCAACTTTATGGCGCGTTATGCGCGGGGCCTGATCTGTCTGGCCATTACGCCGGACCGGGCGGTGCGCCTTGGGCTGACACTGCTGGATACCGGAACATTGGCGCGCACCGGGCGGCCTTTTGCGCCCTCCATCGAAGCGCGGGAAGGCATTACCACGGGCATTTCCGCCGCTGATCGGGCCATGACGATCCAGGTGGCCACGTCGGCCACAGCCAGCGCGCAGGACATTGTCTCGCCGGGCCACGTCTTTCCGCTTATCGCCAGCAGCGGCGGGGTTGCCGCGCGTCCGTCGGCAACCGAAGCGGCGGTGGAATTGTGCCGGATGGCCGGTGTCGGCGATGCGGCGGTGATTTGCGCCGTGATGAAGGATGACGGAAACACCGCACGCGCCGGGGATCTGGGACCATTTCTGATCGAGCATGGGATGGAAAGCGCCGATATTGGCGAATTGATCGATGCGAAGGATCGTGATCGCCAAAAGAGTTGAGCGGAGGTATTGCCGGGTCTGATGGGGCTTGGCCCTCGCCGGGACCCTGCGGTTCAAATTACCGATATTCTATATTATGTAAAAAGAGATCCGTATGCCCGTCGTCGAAACATCTGGCTGTTGAGTAGCGCCGAGAATTGACCCATGCTTTCCTCGCCTCCGGCTGACAGTCGGGAGGCATCGGAGTGATCGACATGGACCCACTCAGTGTGATCCGCCGCTGGCATTTATGCTGCGCATAGCCTTCGGCCCGCCAAGGCACCCCCATTCGCGAGATCAAGCGGCGCACCGGCTTGTCGCGCAACACGATCCGCAAATATCGTCGGGCCGACGCGGTTGAACCGGCGTTCAAGGTACCCGCCCGGCCAAGCAAGCTGGCCCCTTTTGCCGAGAAACTGACGGGTTGGCTGCGGGTTGAGGCAGGCAAGTCGCGCAAACAGAAGCGGACGGCCAAGCAGCTTTACGCTGATCTCGTCGTGCTGGGGTATGATGGATCTTACTGTCGCGTGGCGGCCTTTGCGCGGGACTGGAAGCGTGAGCGCCAGTATGAGCAGCAGACCAGCGGGCGCAGAACATTCGTGCCGCTGGCCTTCCAGACCGGTGAAGCCTTCCAGTTCGATTGGAGCGAGGATTACGCCGTTCTGGGCGGCAAGCCGGTCAAGTTGCAGGTAGCCCACACCAAGCTTTCGCATAGCCGCGCTTTCATCGTGCGGGCCTACCTGCTGCAGACGCACGAGATGTTGTTTGACGCCCTGACGCAGGCATACCGGGTACTGGGCGGTGTGTCGCAACGCGGGATCTTTGATAATATGAAAACAGCGGTCGACAAGATCGGCCGTGGTAAGGCACGCCAAGTCAACGCCCGGTTTGCTGCGCTGGCCAGCCATTATCTGTTCGAGACGGATTTCTGTAATCCAGCCTCGGGTTGGGAGAAGGGACAAGTCGAGAAGAACGTTCAGGATGCCCGCCGCCGCCTGTGGCAACCCATGCCCAGCTTCCCAGACCTCGCCGCCCTCAATGACTGGCTTGAGGAGCAGTGCATCGCGCAGTGGGCCGACATTCAGCACGGCGTACTACCCGGCACCATCGCCGATGTGCACGCCGAAGAGGTGGCCAGCCTAATGCCTATCGGGCGGCCCTTCGACGGCTTTGTCGAGCAGACCACGCGCGTGTCCCCCACCTGCCTGATCGCCTTCGAGCGCAACCGCTGCCAATCGGCCCGTCAGTCTGCGCGTTTACCCCGAGCGGCTTGTCATCGTCGCGGAAGGACAAGTCCTGTGCGAGCACGCGCGGATCATTGACCGGTCCCACCAAAAACCGGGACACACGATCTATGACTGGCGGCATTATCTGGCAGTCGTTCAGCGCAAACCCGGCGCATTGCGCAACGGTGCTCCCTTCCTCGAGATGCCCGAGGCATTCCGGCGATTGCAGGCCCAACTGCTCAAGCGGCTTGGCGGTGACAAGGAGATGGTCGAGATCCTCTCCCTTGTTTTGCACCATGACGAACAGGCCGTCCTGCGCGCCGTCGAACTGGCGCTTGAGGATGGGG
>JGI26536J50258_1002658_pt1 | contig 11286 bp, 8 predicted proteins | sample ThiBiot_750_plan_FD_50258 | JGI IMG/M metagenome (IMG submission 50258)
AGAAAATTTTTTTTTTGTTTTAAATATAAGTTCCCCCTTTCATTGAATGTGTTTGTGTGTGTGTGTGTTTTTTTTGGTTATGTGACACAGATAAAAGACGTTCGATTCGATCATTCTGTATTGGGATTTATTTTCTTTCTTCGCTCAAGTCATTCGGACACTTTTCTCATGATATTCTCTCTATAAGGACATTCTTCTACATACACGTTTTCTTTTTTCTCTCTGCTTAACAACTTTTTTTGTTGTTTGATTCGACACTTTTGTTGTTTCGATTGATACGCCGAAAAAGAGAAAGAAAGAGAGAAAGAAAAACCTCTAAAGTTTCTTCAATAATAATAATTATTAATGAATGAATAATTCGTCTTCGTTTGTCATTTAGTAGATGTTGTGTTTTTCTTTCTTATTTGAATACCTGGATCGAATAATTATTGTCGATTGTGAACACGATCGGCGATAACTTGCGGATTATTTTTAGCTAAAATCTGTTTGCCAATAGCTTTGTAATCGATTGGACATTGATGTTCATTCGAATATCGACAATTCGAACAGAAATATCCGCCACATGCACATGGATATTGTAAAATACCCATGAATTTTTTACAATTTGGACATCGAGCTTTCTTTGTCGATGGAAAATGTTTGATTGCTGCCTTTGATTGATTCGATAGTGAGAGATTTTCGGGTTCGATGACAGGTTTATCTTGTTGTTTATTCTTGTCGTTTGTATGTGGCGAGACAGGTTGCTGTTCGGAATAACATTGAGAACAATATCCATCGAAAACAAGATTTCCAAAGAAACCACAATTATTCTTACATAATATCGAATCTGTTGTTAAATTGGTTGATGAAGTCATTTGATTTTTTTTCGTCGTTTTTTTTTTACTTTATAGATAAAAATCAATTGACTATGCAAATAAAGAACTATTTCAAGAATAAATAGTAATAAAATTAAGACTAACAAGCGGAAATTAGGATGAACGACATGATGTAATTCAATTGACAAGAGAGAAAAAAAAAGCGCGTAACAAATCATGCAATCTTACTGTCTATGAAGTACACGCATTCCAATTGTCGTCTTACNCTGGTTCCACCAATTTTTTAATTTTACTTTTTAAAATATTTTTTGTCGAGGAAGAAGAAAAAATAAGGAACCAATATACAAGCCTCGTTTTTTCTTTCTTTCTACTGTCGCTCTCACCGCTTTACAAGACATTTACGAGTCGAGTAACTTGTTATATACACTAAATTCAAAGATGTTCGGTAGAATTTTACGATCGAAAATACAAGTGTCACTTATGACTTTGATGCACACAATGTCAATGTGATTTTATATAAGATTATGACCTTGACTTTGCATTTTCTCNCAATGATGTCATCGAAAAACCTCAAAAATGAGAACAAGTTCAATAATGAAAAAAAAATGCAAATTCTCAACTCCTCAACAAAAAAAGAGAAATCTCTCTTAAAATTACATGTTAACAATGTTAAACATTTTAGTAGTAACTTACCATAAATTAAAAGTCTTATATTTTATCTTTGTCCATCGAAAAAATTGACAGATTGACGTACTTTGTTTTTCGAAGAATATCAAGAAAAAAAAACAAGCAAAAAGGAAGAATGAAGAGAAAAAGAAAAGAACGGCNGTCGTCTGAAAGTCATTCCTATATAATGATGCGATGATTAGGCAAGAAAAATATTCTAAAAATGTCTTGATTAAAGAAAACATTGGAATTAAACCGCAATTCGATATAAATTCAAATCATTCTCGACTGAAATCGCTAAAATATTCGAAGCAAATAGATTTGCTCGATAAGGTACAGCTGGACAGGCGATANTATTCTTGAACTGACCATCTTTGCTTATTTGATAAATANGACAATTNGTTCCATCGACAACTAACCATTCGTTTGTATTTATTGAACAACAAGTAAACAAACGAATATTCGGACCGATACTTAATTGAAGCGACCAAAGTGTTGAAAATGTTTTGAAAGATTTTAATTCAATACGTTTTGTATGTTCACGAGGATTTTTGATCATTAAAGCAAGATTTTCTTGATTACATTGAATATCATTGATGCCTTCGTAATCTTGGCAAGTTAATGGNGGTTTCCATTGTTGAATTAGATTAAGTGATGATTCAAGTTTGAATTGATAGATTAATGAGCCCCATTGACACGTCGATAGGAAAAGAAACTCATTCGAACAAGTACAAGAAAACCAAATTTGTTGAATATCTTGTTTACTGGCTGGATTGATTTCGAATTGATTATTGATAAAATAAATCTGATTATCAGTTATTAGAATAAATGAATTTAATGTTGTCGACCAGCACATATCACGAATCCAATCATATGGCCAAAATAGTTGTTTAACTATTTTAAAATCTTGATCGAGATATAAAACATACGGATCTTGATGCATGAGTAAATATTCGCGATTACTTGCAATAGCCGATGAACTCGTAGCTGTATAGGGAATTTTCGAGTAATTATTCGGTATTTGTGGTAAATGAAATTCTTTTTGAATTGTTATTGAATTTTCCGGTATGATTAATGATCGTAGATGAACTTCGAATGAAGTTTGTTCGAGATCATTGAGTTGATTGTCAAGAGAAGTTATCCTTGCTGTTCGTTGATCAGTATTCTCGGGTTCATCTTGTAATTGAAGGATTTCTGTTTGAATTTTCGAATATTGCTCATTGCAATTCGTTTGAAATTCATTTAATTTTCGTTGATAATATTCATCGATTAATCGATGAGATTCTTTTTGCCATTGATCGAGTTTGGCACGAAAATTTGTTAATTTCTCGTTAAAATTCACTTCTTTCAATCGCTTACTATATAAGTTAACCATATTAGTAGCGGAATTGGATGATGAATCACTCATAATTCAGAAGAAATTTTATGCTTTTATTTTCAGTCGTGAGTTCTTTTTTTTTTCTAAAACAACAATAAATATAAAATATATCCAAAAAAAAAGTCCCATTCTGTTTCTTTTTTGTTGCATTTCTTTTACGTTAAACTACGAGCACATGGCTGACAAAATGTATTTATCGTTGTTGTTCTGTTGTTAACAACAGAATAAATAAAGTTAAATATTCTCTCTTNANTTNTCCTTCAACATCACACTTTTTTTTCCCAGTCAAAGTCAATAGACAATAACAAAACATGATTTTTTTTCTTTCGTGTATACTTACATATATGAAATTAAACATGATTTAATAGTCAAAGTTTTTCTCCTACTCTTAAATTAAACAGATTGCTGGCAAGCATGCGTCCTTGATTATTATGTTCGCAGAATGTAAAATTTCATAATTTTTGTGAGTTTCGAATTACATGTAAACCTTGAATGACTAGATGCCGCCAGTTCTCAAAAAAAAGCGAAAGATGTTCGAACTGAACTTGATTTGATTATTAGTCTTTTAATCGTTCTCAGTTTAATAATTAACTAGAAATTAATTGAAAAGATTTGTTCAATAAGAAATTTCGAATATTTGATTGGTCGTTCTTTGTCCGCGAACTTAAATTCTCTCGAAACTAATTCTAGTGGTTTGTTTAATTTTCTTATATAAATATATATTAGTTTATGAAGAACATATCAAATCAACAATTTATTAACGTTAAACTTGACCAATGTTTTCACGCCCATTAAACATCGAAAATAAGACTTCACAAAATCTTTCCAATCTCAAACGAACAACAAATCCAACGGTTCTTCAAGCGACACAAAATCTTCATGAAACGAATGAAATTAAATCTGAACAAATCGATTCAATAAAACGCTCGAATGTTCATGATGATCTCGATCACATTCAAGAACGTTTGCACGAAATGCTCATCACAGCTCCTCAAACAAACGGAAATGAATCCTCTTTAATTCCAACTGAACAATGTTCGACAACAGAATATTTTACACCGAAAATATCCATCGATGAAAATGGAAAGAAAAAAACTGATGACAACGAAACAGATGATGATGATGATGACGATGATTCGTATCCGGTAACGAATGGTACCGAAGCGTCAGCACATCCATTCTATGATGTTCTTTCGAAAACGTCCTATGAAAAAGAAGTGATGAAGTATTTACTCAGTTTAGAAGCACGTTTTATGTCGGAAAATGATGTCTTACGTTCATCGAAACGTCTTCGTGAATCAACAAATACCTTGAAACCTGCTCAAAGTATCTCAACATCAAGCAATAACAATTCAACAGTGATCATTACACCGAAAGTTCGATGTAAATTAATCGATTGGATTATATCAGTTCATGATTATCATCGATTAAACGCAGGTTGAACAACATTTTTCAATAAATTGATCTCAAACAAATCCTTCGTTTTCTCTTTGTCTAGCTATTCTCTGTCGAACTATTCACTTAATCGATCGAATTCTACTCGTCAATGATCAAATGACTAAACTTGATTTACAACTTCGAGCTGTTAAGTAAGATTCGACGGTTTTTATTTGCATTTTCGAGTAACGAAACTTTGAAATTATTTTCAGTTGCTTTACAATTGCATGTAAACTTGAATCACGTCGTGTTCCAGATACGAACTCGTTATTATCTCTGTTCGATGTTCGACATCATGTCACGCCAATCACTTTAAATCACGGTGAAAAACAATTACTAACTCAACTCGATTTCGAACTTGGTTCGTCTTTCTATCTTTCACTTTCAATTCGTTTTGAACTAAAACTCTTGCCTTTTTGTTTTCTTCCTCTAGAATATCCATTAGCAATTCATTTTCTTTGTTATTATCTTCGTTTTCTACCTTTTCATTTTATAATTTATTCGCTATCGAAATATATGATTGAATGTGTTCTTTGTGATGATTGTTTGTCGGAACAAATGTCTGGTTCAATGTTAGCTGCAGCATCGTTGTTATTAGCATTGAAATTTACACGACAATTCGAAAATTTACAAACAGAAAAACGTTTCTTCAAACATCAACCATATAAACGTGATGAATTGGAACGACGTAGCGAACAAATTCTCAATCTCATGCAAAATGTATCACGATCAGTTTATCATACAAATGTTAGAGAAAAATATAAACGAAATGAATTTGATCGAGTAGCTACATTTCAATATAATCGTGATCTAAGTACGATGAAAATATCTCAATGAAATATTTGATTTTAACGTTTCATTTCTATTTTAGTTGTACCTGTTTCATAAAAACAAAAACGAGAAATGACAAATTTTCAATGCAATGTGCACGATCTTCAAAACATAAATCTTCTGTTCTTGTTCATACTGTTAGTAATTGTGTTTCTTTTTTTTTGTCTTGATATGACCTTCTGTGTGCGTGCGTGTGTATGTTTGTATATAGACGAAGGGAAGGAAGAGTGAAACAAACAAAAAAACTAGTAGATTCCATATTAAATGATGTTACTTTTTTCTTTTTGTTGATTGAAAGTTAATTCATCGTTCTGTTCGTCTTTATTTTTTCAATTGAATAGAAAAGCAACAGTACAATGCTTTGGTCTTACTCTTTTTTGTTGTCATTTATGAATATAATATAATCACGATTTTCAAAATCGAACTTGAAAGGAAAAAAAAAACAAGTTCAGAGATAAAGATATTCATTTCTATGCAATCATATTTGATTAATAAAACAATCATAAATTAATACATACGCGGCGAAACCTATTTCTATTTGTATGAAACCTGTGTGGTTTATTTTTTTCGGTTGTCATCATTAGAATTCGATTTCTAATTTGTTTCTTACCGAAAGAAACAAAGTATATAGCAACAAAAGAAATTCTCTCTCTCGCTCCTTTTTGTTGTAATCTAAGAACGCATATTCCGATGGCTAACAACCACAAGACTGTTCAGGATACATCGTATTCAATAAAGCTTGGTCCAACATTTTCTCGTATTTTCGGTCGTCGAACGAAAACTTCGAAACCGATCAATAGACTTTTTCTTGCTGAAGATGTTAAAGTTCGATCGATATCAGCACAAGTTTGTGAACAACCGTTACATCGTTGTCAATCGTCGAAATCACTGAAACAGCCGACTCTATCGGAATTTGAGTTCAAGTCAAATCAACAGTCTCGAGTTAGTTTTAATACGAATTTGTCTCGAAATCGATCGATATCGAAAAATAAGAAGAAAATCAAAACAAAAAATGAATCAAACGATGATATCATTCGGCATTTCAATGAACAAAAACGTTTACTTCGTGAACTACTTGCACAACATAAATCATCTCTCGTTTTACCATCTGTTGATGTTATTAAACAGATTTTACTCGAAGTTTTACAACGTGAACCTCAATTACAAATAAAACATTTCGAACAAACAGTAATCGAAACAATTGAACAAGAACTTCAGAAAATTTCATCGAAACCCATCGATAATCAAACGATAACTCAACTCGAACATATTCTTTCTCGAATACTCGATAAATCTTTTCATTCAATCAATGAAACGAATCAAACGCTTCTAACTAATCTTTTCATTGAACAGAAACAGATGCTCATCGAAGCATTGACACAACAACAACAAACATCATCCATCGATTGTCTTCGACAAGCATTAATTGCAGCTTTCAATGAATATCATTCGGCATCGACATCAAGCATCCTAACAACTAATATTCCGCAAGTCAATCAACAAATTGAAATTCATGTTGATCTCAAACGAACACGTAACGATGTAGCTTTTCGTCAACAACGTGATACAATCGTTGCCAATCGATATTTTCGTGAAAGCATTCGAGAATGGTCAAATGTTCGTTCGATTTCAACTCTCATATCGAATATTCAAGAATCAGGCAGTAATCCTATCGAATATGCATGGTTACTTTTCTTTTGGATTGGTAAATACATTCGTTATGGCAGTCATTGTCGAAAGAATTCTCTCGAAGATATTCTTCAGCATCGATTGGCTTCAACAAACGGTTTCGTTGACTTCTATCAACAATGTTGTTCATTATTAAATATTCAATGTTTAATCATCGAAGGTTCGGTTAAACAAAATGATAATTTTCAACAAATTTCACATCGTTGGAATGCGATTATTATCGATGAAAATACGTATCTCATTGATGTTACTTGGTCGATTATTGCTGGTCGTTTACATGAACTTGCAGATTTCTATTTTCTTATGTCGCCTGAAGAATTTATTTATACACATTTTTCAAAAGATTATCAATTACTCGAACCGAAATTAACTGAAGTTGATTTTCGTAATTTACCTTTGATGAAATCGAATTATTTTCGATTAAATTTAAATCTTCTTTCGCCTAAACAAATCTTCAATCAAATCACTGAAAATCTCTTTCAAATTTCTCTCAAAATTCCTGCTTATGTCGATCTTATTGCGTCATTACAAATTAAAAATCTCGAATATCCTTCGCTTCTACACACGTTATGTCAACATGATGTCGATCAAATCGATCGAATTAATTGTTTTTTTGCACCACCGACGAATGGTCTCTATGAAATCATTCTCTATGCGAAAACGATTGCAGAAACGGATTATCAAGAAACGATTTATATGGAATTGAATGTTACAAATATTCATCGATCTATAACATTTCCTATTCGATCGTCGTCATTTATTCGAAATAAATGTATTTTAATCGAACCATTTCGACGGCTCGTACAAAGAAATGAACGTTTAGTTTTTCATATGAAAATTCCGAATGCAATTTCAGTGAAAATTAAAAATGGTCACGATGTTCTGGTGCCAAATGATAATGAATATGAAAATAATATATTAAAAAAACAGATTCAAATTCAAGGTGACATTCATATATGTGCTCGTTGGAATGAAAAAATCGAAAAATTCTCGACAATCTGTATTTTTCATATGATTTAAATAAAAAACAATCTTGTAGGTTTCGTTTTCTGGTTAAATGAAAAAAATCTGTGTAATATGCGCATGTTATTTCTTTCTGATATCTAATCTAAATCGTCTAGTCTAGACCAGTATTAAGCAGAGAAAAATACAAAACATACGAACAATTTCGTATTAAATTACACATATAGACAAAGAGAGAAACGATCGCATATCACACACTCATATATAAATCAACGTGACTAGCCAGATGTTTTTATTCGGTGTATACATTCACTAGCAATGAATTCAATCTATTTCATTTTACTTATCGGTCTTTTTTCACGTGTGCACAGCGATGATTCGGTGCTCAACGTACGAATTTATTCAAATCTTGCAGAATTCAATCGACCTGTAAGTCAATTACCATTGGAATTTACTGAAGACGAATGGAATGCTATTCGATCGGACTCGCTAACATTTGTTGGTAATAATTTCAATGTGACTTTACAAACAATTACAGAAAAAAAGAAATCATATAATGGTACTCAGGTTTATATTCGTTCGCCTTTATCATCGTCAGATAAAAAAGCTGACCGATTAATTAAAGCGATTCTTATTGATGAAGATAAGAATTTAGTTCAAGTTCATGATCCAACAATTGGTGTTGGTGATGACGAAATTTTATATTTTACTGTTAAACAAAATGAAATTTTTTATCTTGAACAACCAGCTAAAACAAAATATTATGTTGATGTTAAATATATTCCAAAGAATGCTAAAATTCATGTCAGTTATTTTCAAACAAATGTTTTCTGGCGAACACAATATCAATTGAATTTATTCGAAAGTAAATCGGAATTAATTACTATGGCTAATATTCGAAATGACGGTAAACTACCATTGAAAATCGGCAATGCCGTTCTTATTAGTGGAGATATTAATCTATCAAGTGAACAACTCGATAAACCATTACGTAAATCGAGATTTAGCAATGAATTTGCTGCTCAACATTTATTAGTTGCAGCGCCGGTCGATCAACAAGAAATCATGGCGCCAACAGTTGGCGAAGGTGCTGAATTAGCTGGTGTTTTCAGTTATTTGATTTCCGAACCATTTGTCATTGAAGGAAAAACAAATTATCTTTTGCCAATGTTTCGTCCATCGTTATCAGTCGAACGATATGGTTCGATTTCGAAATTATTTTCAACGATTTCAACAGTTGCCAAAGCTCAACGTTCATATCGTTTAGTTTCGGATCGATATCTTCCATCCGGAAACGCGGTTATTCGAGATTACGAACAAATTGTTGGTGAAATTCTCTTGCCAAATATTGCTGCGAAAGAAAAATACGAATTTTCTATTGGTGAAGATATGGCGATTGTCTACAAGGAAAATGTTACATTAATATCGACACGTACGTTTAACGAAACCGAAGTTATTAGTCAAACAGAAAATAATAAAGTGTTTATGCCAATTATGATTAATACACGTACAGAATCGACGTATAAAATCAATCTCGAAGTGAAAAATCTCAAAGAAATCTCATCGAAAATCGAATATGAACAAAAAGGTCTTCATATCTATCATAAATATTCATTTAAAGGACCAAATCAATATCATTTTGTCCAAGATGCATCATCGATTAAAACCAATTTAACATTAAAACCCAATGAAATCAAAACTGTTTCCTATACACTTTCGATTGTTCGTTAAAATCATGTTTCTAAATCGATCTTTTCTTTTATGCATTTAAATAAATATCACAAAAAAGTATCCAACGTTTTTTTTTGTCCTTATTTTCGTTTGTACTTAAGTTGTATTACGAGAGCATTCAACCAAAACCGTCACTTGTTTTTCATGTATAAATAGGACGTGTTCTTTCATCGTAAGACGATACTTTCTATTTCGTATATACGAAATAAACGATGAAGTCTATTTCCCTTTTTCATTTGCTTGTTTTGCTCTTACTCAATTTTGTTTGCGTAAACAGTGAAACTGAACAAAATTCAATCGTTCGAATTTATTCAAATTTAGCTGAAATCATTCGACCGATTGATAAATTGCCAATTGAATTTAGTGAAGAAGAGTGGAATGCAATTGTGCCTGACTCGATAAATTTAATCGGTAAGAATGTTACGATTACATCTCAACAAATAACTCGAAAGAAAAAATCGCTGAATGGTGCACAAGTATTTGCTCGTCTGCCCGTGTCTTTACATAAGTCGACCGATACAGTTTTGAAAGTAACTGTTGTTGATGAACGACGAAATTTAGTTAAACTACAAGATGATTCGATTTTTAATGGCGAAGGAATGTATTTTACAGTTGCACCAAATGATATCTTTTATTTGGAAGAACCATCAGTAGACAATGCATATTACGTTAATTTTACGTATACAGCAGATGATGAAAATATATATTTGAGNTATCTTCAAACGAATCTTCAATGGAAAACACAATATCAATTATTTTTGGATAAAGATGAAGCTAAACTTATTCCAATGGCAAATATTCGAAANAATGCAAATCCATCTTTATCAATTGATCAAGCTGAACTCTTTTCTGGTGATTTTAATCTTCAAAATTACAATCAACCAATTGCAAAAAATGCTGCATATGATTTAGAACCAAGAGCAATGTCTTCGAGTGCTACTGTTTCTGCACCTCGAGAATTATCAGGTGTTCATCTGTTTTCTATCGATAAACCATTTACAATTGATAGTCAAACAAATTATCTTTTACCAATGCCTTGTCCACAGATAAATGTTGAACGTTATCATTTAATAACAAAAGTATTTTCAGCCTATCCGAGTAATGGAAAAGCTGCACGTGCCTATCGTTTACAAACAGATCAATATCTTTCCAATGGAAAGTAAGGAAAGCAAATTTCGAACATTCACCATTCTTTGTTTTTTGCTTCGTAGTTGTTTAGTTCGAGAAAATGATCGAATCGTTGGCGAGACACTTCTACCAAATGTTGCTGCTAAAGATAAACATGAATTTTCAATTGGACAAGATTCAGAAGTTAGTTATTCGGAAAATGTTACGCTACTCGCACCGAATCAACCGGCATCAGCGCCCAGTTACAATTATGATCAAATCTCTCGTGAATATCCTTATAATATTCAAGTTCAAGTGAAAAATTTCAAAGATCGTCCAATTATATTCGAATACAAACAGCAATTCTTTGCTGGCACAGGAATAGAACTAAAAAGTTCAACGAATAATATTTGTACTCGTGATAATACCATCGTTAAATGTAATGCACCAGTTAATGCAAATGATGAATTTATTTTCTCATATGAAATTCGACATTTTTAACCATATTAATCAAAACTTTCTCTATTCACGTTTTTTTTTGTCGTTGATTATTAAAGATATATAGTTATCATTTTGTTAGTTTACTTTGTTCGCAGACACACCACTTATCGTTATTGTGGCAGTAACTAGAAAGTATACATTTGTGCTTTTTTTGTTCACGCACACACA
>JGI26536J50258_1002660_pt1 | contig 11279 bp, 9 predicted proteins | sample ThiBiot_750_plan_FD_50258 | JGI IMG/M metagenome (IMG submission 50258)
AAAATTGATTCGATTCTCTTCGGAGAAAAATAACTCGACTAAAGGGAATAAATCTCAAGAGAAATTTGTTAACCANCGATTGAATACGAGCATATTTTCTAATCGCAATTTGATATTTAATACAAGAGAAAATGATTTGCATCTACTGTTGTTGGATTAGATTCGGAAATTTGTGATTTATATGCAAATCTTTCTTGTGAGATGACTGCAGTGAATATTCGATCAGATATCTGTTCGTTGAATTTTGTCGAAAAAAATAGTTAAACAAATCGATAATTGTTCGTTTTTTTTTCGACAAGGCCAGTTTGTTTATTATCATTAACGAAAATCAATACAGAACCGCCCTTGTCTTTTGTTTAAACTAGGAAATTTCTAGGATTCATTATGAAAGACAAATACAGTCTCTTAATTAAACATCAAACGAAAGTTTATGTAGAACTTCGTTTTAATTGATGTTGAGCCTCGATTTGAATCATCAATGATGCAATTTTAAACGTGAACTTCATGGAAATATGTTTATTCGAATAAAAAATAGAAAAGAAAAACATAAAAGAGATACATTGATTGATAATTGTCGATGTTAAAGCATTGCTTGACTATAAGAACTAATCATTGCTTTCGATTCTTCTTGTTTTAAACTTCTTTGTTGTATAAGATTTACTGAAAGAGCAGCAACTGCCGATCCACTCAACGCTGCTAATGCACCAACTTTTACTCCCATGAAAAGTCCAACAGGTCCACCAAGCGTAGCGCCAAGTATTGCACCCGATGCAATGGTTACATATTTATTATGCACAGCTCTGTCGAGTATCGATGTAGCTTCCTGTATTCGATCATGAGCCATATCTGTTAGTTTTTGAGTAAGAGCAATTTTCTCCTTTTGTTCTTTAACAAGTTGTGCAACTTGAACCGTTAATTCATGTAACGATCTTAGATCTTGTTCGAGCGCCTCGTAGGAATCATTGAGACGATCGACTGTTACATGTCGTTGACGAAGTTCGTTCGCTATTGGCGGTTCTTGTTCGAGATCCGTATCTGGTGGTGTATCTTCGTTCATAGTTGATGCCATTGTTTGTTCACGAAGTTGATGAAATTCGATCATTTCTTGATCGACTTCACTACGTAATTGACTTATTTGTTGTTCGATTTTTGCACGATCTTTTTCATTTAATTGCGAATGTAATTGTTCAATATTTCGAATATTTTGTGAAAGATTTTGAACAATTTTACCGATTTCATCTGAATTCAAATTCGATAGGATTCTATAGAGCAAAGCAAAGTATAAAAAATGACTGACTTAATTTTTGTACATAGGAATCGAAATGATGTGAACGGTTGATTTCGATTAATTGCTGTTTAAGTACAGGCAATCGTTTTAAATAAATTTGCGATTGTTCACGAAATCTTTCAACTTTAAATTCAATGTCTCTTCGTTTAATATCATCATCATTTTCTTCTTGTTCATTATCTGAATGCATAATGATTTACGTATAACGATATCGAATAAAAATGTAATATACCAAAAAGTAAAATCAAATCATATGATCTTGTAAAAATAGAAATGAAAGGGAAAAATCAGAACTTCATAGGATTGGCTTTCTTTACAACCATTAGCAAATATTTATTAAATCGTCATCATCGTTCGTTTGTGAGCTTTATGTAAATAAATTGGTTTATGACTTAGAATTTGTTTTGTGCATTTATCATTATTTTTTTAAATTGAGGAATGAATGTTTATCACTGATGATTGAATTGTGACAATGTGGCGACACTCGTCTCATCGTTTCTGATAGTAATGATTGGTTTTATGGCAGAATAATTATGTCAACGGCAAGCAAAACAGATTTAGATAAGTCTAGACGATAAATATTCCTATGTCACAATGTTCGGCACGGATATTTTATCTTTTTGACGTTCTTTAAAATTTGAAAATGAATTCAATCTTAGGTGTATGAAAATTCTTCTTTCATGCTTTTAATAGAACATATAACAATTTATCAATATCAATTAGAAATCGAATATTTGTGCTTTTCCTAAAGAAAAATTCAATTATCAAATATATTGCAAATAAATCGTCGTCTCCAATGTACGTCAGGTATCTGAAAAGCCAGCATCTGCACTTTTTTTTATCGAGCAGATTGCAAAACTAGTCAGATTCGAAACAAGACATTGACTATGATTACATATACAATTCCTAAAAGAGAACTATTTTTTATCATTGACATAACAATGATAAACTAATCATTTTATACATACCCATTGGTATTGTCTATTTATTTCATGCATATCGTACATATATCTTACTTACAAATAGTAAAGACAATGATGGTTAGTAAATATAGTGGCGGCAAACATAAATTAATTCCTTTTCTTTTACATATATGCATACATCGCTGTTACATGTCACTCAACTGATCGTCCATACTGATTCGATTAGCTTCGACTGGCGCCAAAGTGACGAACAAAGAAGGACTGTTGCTCATCAGCTGCCTTGTTATTATTCAGAATGATGGATGGCAATGTCCTTCATCAATATATATATTTATATATATGCATATATGCATTCTCCTGTACAATTGCATCTATATACCATAAATCGCTTACCTTCAGTAAGAGTCAAGCTGAAATAATGACGTTATCGATAGAGCAAAGCAGAATAATAATAATAATAATAATAAAACAGAGAAGAAGGAAAACGAGTAGAAAAGAATGCATGAATATTGTGATTTAACTTGAGTAAGAAAACTGAGTGTATCGATACAACAACGATGTTAGAGCGAAATAAGAAGAATAAAAACGAAAAAAAACCGAATGCAACAAGGTCGTTACAGGCATATGCGTCAGCTGCAGTTTTATCTTCGTTTCTCTTTACTCATTCGGTGTCTCTCTCACTCGTGCTCCTTCTTATCGCTCTACTATTACTGCCAGGTGAATGAAGGTTGACGATGGATGCAAGGATTGATGGGATGCAAATAAAAAAATGAATGAAATATATATATATATATATAAGAAAGTATAAATGTAATTGCACTCCAATTTTTTTAAAGTATACGATAATGGAGTTCGATGTAATAGAGACGAATAGTGAATATACGCACACACGCACGCATATATATATATATATCAATATGTACGTATGTGTATTATGATTGACTTTTGAACAATATATGCAACAAAACAGAACTGACCTTTACGCGTATACAATTGCTTCAAATATACAGTTTTCAGTTGATGATGATAATGTCTTTTTTTTGTTGTTCTACGGCCATTATTTTAAAACCAAATAACGCGATGATTTATTTGAATCATCTTATAAGAGACGAGAGATCATAATTACGATGGTTGATGTAATATCGATGCAATAGCACATCAGTTGTCGAATAGACTGGCTTCGTTTTCTCGTTGCCTTTCTCGTTTTCTTCTACATTTTTTTTCTTTCTCTCATTTATTCGTACGTGTACGTGTACTAAACTTTTTCCCGTCGTCGCTATTGAATAAGTGCCCAGTTACAAAAACGAGTTACGGCTACAAATACATACGCACACTCATACATGGTAGTTACTACACANATACTAGAGAAAAAAGAAAAGAGAACGGAAGAAAAAAAAGGACGAAAAAAAGAAGAAGAACAAGAACAAGAAAAAGAAAACACAGCAAGTTATTCAACAGGAGAACTATGCGAGCATGCGCGCACGCAGAAGACATTGCCTTGTGAACGAGAACGAATAGTCTATTGCCATCACACAACGACAGCCTATATGCTATCGAGAGGAATTGAAGAAGAAATACATCGAGAACCGTATGCAATGCGGACAGAACAAAGCGTATTCGACAATGCTAGTAGAAAAAACGAGAGAGAGAGAGAGAGGGAGAAAAATATATATATTCTTTTTTTCTCTCTCTCTCATCTTCCTTGATGTTGTCGCTGTTGCTTCTTATCCAAATGCAAACTGGCTGTTTTCTCTTGCATTGTGATTGCACCATCGAGTGTTACTACACTGTTGCTTCTTATTCTTTTAGCTATCATCATCAATGACGAATATTAATCGAAGTGCATATGGCATTTTTTAATGTCTACGTGCGATCAAATGCGAAAAGAAAAAAAAACTAAAGACACGAAATGAAATCAACTATTTTCGTTTGAAAGAATCCGAATAATCGCATTGCTATTGTTTCTATTATTATTTATTCTCTTTCAACCATGTTCAAATTCAATGAAACCATTTCTATACTCGAAGAAGAAGACGAAGAAAAAAAAAAGCAGGAGACATTTTCTCATTATGAACTGTATCATCTATTCATATCAGCGTCTATTATTAATTGGTTTCATAGACTTACCTAGATACCGACATAGACACGTAATGTGTCTTTTTGATCGCCGGGAATTTGTCAACGTTTGTGTTCATTTCATATTTGACTTATTTACATACTTTTCTATAGAGAAAGTTAGCTGTCGCTTTTTCGAGACAAATAAAAATCAATAGCCTCGACGTGCAAGTTGTGCGGCAAGATTTAGAAAAACTGCGGAAGTAGCAGAAAGACACATATATGGCGGGCGGGTGTGTAACCACTATTGGAAAGAAAACGACTGCAAAAAGAACTGAGAGAGAAAGAAGAAAGACAGAGAAGAGAGAATGTGTGTGTGTGTGCGAGGAAAAAAGAAAAAAAGATGTTGAAATAGAATAAGAGCAAAAAAGGAACTTAATGCGGAAAAGAAGAAGCCGAAGAAGGAAAAACGTAGCAAGCATCAAACAAAACGGTAGTGCACCTTTTCTTTCTTGACCAAGAAGAGAGCGAAAAAAAGGTATCGAGAGTCATATAATCAATTGAATTAAGTTTCCAGTTTTATTTTCTGTTGATATAATTCAAGTATTGTGAAGTAAAAAAAGAAGAAAGAAAGAAGAAAAGAAAATGTTCGGTAAAAAGAACACATCTAACCTAAACGATCTAACCATCTAATCATCACGTACTTCATCATCAACGTACATTCTTGAAAGTAAGAAAAACGATAAAGGAAAGAGAAAAGGAAAAAAGACCGCTGTAATAACTCGATTTTCTCTTACGCGAAAGGAAAACATCAATTCTTGTCTTACTGTTGCTGTTCAGTCATTTCTTTCTTTTTTTTCTTCTTTTCTCTTGAGTTCATTAATTTCTCTTACCATTTTTTTTCCAATAATAGTTTACCTAATAGATTACTACGTAGAAAAGAAAGAAAGAGGAAAAAAGACACAAGTACTAATTCTAATTTTATAAGAAAAAAAAGTTTAAAAAAAATCTCTGAAATACTTTAAATCTAGTTCATAAATATGTAAATTTTCATTTCTATCCAACATACATTTAAACATATTAAAATTGTTCTCTGGAATAGAAAGAAAATTAATAAAAAAAAATTGCTTCGTTCTCGTTATTCTTGAGTATGTCACATTGAATAAGACGCGATGCTGATAAATGAGCTATCCAAATGGAAAACTAACAGAACTGACAGAACAATAGAAAATGAATAGATAACCCTAGTATCTTAAACAGACATTTATAATACATACATGTCGACACACAAATGATTGGCAAAACGAGCCTCAGGGACAACTATCATTTACTACATCGCTTTTCTTACGTATGTTAATGTTACAAAAATAGCAGATGGATATATATATATCAACATTGTGTCTCTGAAGCTCATTGGAAATCTATCTATAAAAAAAATGAGACAGATATGATAACGACAAAGAAAAGAAACGAGTTCTGTATTAATANAAACAGCAAAACGAGAGAATTTATAGTATTAAGTACAGAAGATCTCTTATCAACAAAAGACCAGCTATCAAACTAAACTTGAGAAATCATCAACATTTTGTTTGTATTCNTATGCTGTATACAATAGCCTTTGTGTCTTTTACTCATTGTCTATTTATATATACGTAGATAGTTGTGGTTATGGATGATATGTAATTAGAAAAAGTACTCAGGCAAACAAAAGTACGTCAATAGTTTGATATTTTGTTACTAAATCGAATATTAAAANAACCATGACGTTGTATATTGATGAATCGTGGCGAAGCAATTGANAAAAAATCTTTCGAATACTGTCTTCGATGACGATATCTTCGATTTATTATTTAGTGATGAATTTATATAATAATTCAATACATATTCGATTAAATCATTCATAAATATAACGACAAATATCATCAAACTTATCAGTAGAATTGAACTAAAGAGAAGAAGAAGAAAAAAAGTAAATANATATAAGATACGCATTTGGATGTTTATTTAATCGAATTGATAGAAATAAACACATATGGGATATCCTTGGGCAATGTCTCAATGGTATGATTATTATAAATATTTTCTCTTCTGTTTATATAATTAGTTTTTTTCTTCGAAAGAAATAATTATCCATTTAAATTTAATAAAGATACCAATTTACTGCCAATGACTAACCTTATAAGTTTAAATCGATGAAATTGCTCATTTGATGTAATATGTGAAATACATTGAGAGACTTTATTTGACTGTTGAAAACGAATCTAAAAGTAGAAATCCAATTAAATTATTCATTTCAATATCTTTCTTGGCGCGTTGATTGACTCAATGGCTGCTCAACGGATAGTCAATCAAGGAGATTGCTATGTTACAGACAACGATATTCTCAATGCCATTTCGGAACGAACTGATAATGCTCTTTCATTAATAGATTCATGTGATTCATTTCTATTGAATAATCTACGTGTTTCAACAAATAATCGTTCACTCTTACATCTATGCGTTGGAATCGGATGGTATAAAGCTGTTATTCAATTACTTAAACGTTCGCTTGATGTTAACACGATAGATAACGAAGGCAATACGCCTTTGATGTTAGCGTTAAATCTACCGAAAACTGATATTTTAAAATGTNTACTTTCGTATGAAAAAACGAATGTTAACTATCAACGAACTATAGACGGTTGTACAGTCGTTCATTTAGCTTGTCTCAATGATCGTTCTCGACATTTGAAAATTCTTCTTCAACAACGAAAACATCGTATCGATTTGAAACTTAAAACTCTTTCGAACGAAAACTTTCTACACTTAATTTCGGATTTTAAATGTAAAAAATCGTTGAAAATTCTTCATCAATTCTCATTTAATGATGATTTATGGAATGAAAAAAGTAATCAAGGTTATACACCATTATTCATCGCTGTTATCCGATGGCCTTATAGTTCATTTACACGACATTTGCTTCGTTTACTTCTTAATCTATCATCAACCAGTCTACATACAAAAGATAATCATGGCAAAACTATTTTACATTGGGCGATATTTAATCATCATCTTGTCAAATTAATCAATGACAATCGATGGTTGATGTTAGACAGTATTCAAGATCGATACGGAAAAATACCATTAGATTATGCGTATGAACAACACTTATTAAAATCTGTTCAATATTTACGAACATAATTTCACTTACTTTTGTTTCCGATCTAAAATCGAAAGAATTTACGTTTTTTTTTCGAAGACAAAGAATAGTTTAGGATTTTACTTTTGCTGATGTTTTAAGGAGTTCACATAAACAGGTGTATTGTCTTCTAGAATGATAAATTACAAAGATTTTTCTTTCTTGATCGATGTTTGTCTACCAGTCATCGTTGGACATGAATCATCCATAAGATTGCTGAAAAAATATAAAGTTAAAATCAAATCATACGGAGTGACTATGTTTACTCTGAATAGATAATCTCTTCTTCTGCACAACTATAATAAGAGTAAATCGGTTCTTCTTTTTTTGTTTACGACAATTTTCAAGTTGATTTTTCTTTACTTTACTGTACAAGTTTGAGTAGATTCAGTCGTAGTCGATTGTGTTTGATTGATTTCTACTCCAGACCATACATCTGCATCCTGAAATCAACCATCATTGATGTCGAAATTTAATTATTCAAGTACTTTGAGAAACTGTATTCGTTGTTGATAAATGAGAAGTTTATCTTTCAAAGCTTCTTTGAATTTTTTAATCTTTTCATTTTCTTCTAATAGTGATTGTTTAACTATTTGTAATTCATTGATATTATCTTGTTTTTCTTTTGCATTATAATAAGTCATAATAATTTCTATTGAATTGAAACACATGATAAAGACGAAGGAGAAGAAAAAACAGTCGAACTTCGTTGTTTCTTTCGAGCATTGCTTAATAAATGTTTAGCTTTCGTATACTTTGTATAGTATTCTTCGAGATAATGCTGTCGAATTTGATCATCATCCAGACAATTCTTTGGAATATTCAATTTATTAAGTAAAATATGAAGCGAAAGATTATTTGTATGGGAATTCTATGACAATTAAAATGGCAATATATCGAATTTATTTCATTGTCAAAATGAATTACCGATCGATTAGGATCTAGTTTGGATAACAAATATTGTTTATCATTTTCGAATGAATCAATCATTGTTATTCATATTATTGTTTGTAATTGTATGACAATAGGAAAAAAAACTGTTCAAATAGTTACAATGAGAAATGAGTCAGAATATTCGCGCGAAAATGTAAATGATTACTCGAAAAATTCATTTAGACAACAAGATTGATCAAATCGGGAATCTCCTATTGGTGATGATTGATTTTTGATACTTTATTCGATATGAGATATGTGAAAAATTTTCTGCTAATATAAACAGAACTATTACATTAGCATGATTGTTTATAAAATAATTAACACATGCTACGATTCTATTGTATATTTGTTCAAGATCAAAAAACATTCCGAATCAATGTTATCAAATCATATTCAATTACCATGTATCGTCAATAATTTGATATTATTCTTTTTTCTTGGGCAAATATAATGAAAACGAATGTCAATTTCTCATTTGATGTATGACACAGTTTTTTTGTTGTTGTTGTATAAACCATATTCTATTGTAATTGAAGTACTATTCAAACTGAAATTTGACGTGTGAACATTGTTCAATATGGTGGTACTTGATATCTATTGTAGTGAAAGAATGGAATGAGAGAGAAATTATGTTTGATTTTTATTAAACTCTTTGACACGTTGATAAAAAGAATTAAAATTCGTCTATTTTTCGGTTGGATAGTTCGACGCAAAATCTCATTTTCTTTTTCAGTTTGAAATCAGGAAATTTGCTTTTCAGCACGACTGCTTACGTATAGCTACTTAGAAAAAGAGAACANATTNGAGTTACGTGAAGAACCTGTTAATTNAACTCATCTGATGAGATGCACCGAAGTGAACTGACTTGTACTGATTGTTTATTTGTTTGTTAGTTAGAAATATTTCTAAGAGAAAATAGAATGCTTTCTGTCGTCAGTGATTTAGCTCGAAACGCTTACAAATCAAAGCAAAAGTGACATTTCTCTAGATAATTGAATTTCGATGCGGATAGGAATTGTTCGGATTTAGTGAATAGTGAAGCACTAAGATGGAAAAGTAATCTTTTATNCTGTTAGTTGACACACAATCGATTGTGTATAAATCTTTGAAATATTTGGATTTATTCGATTGACATTGATAGGAACATGTCGAATGTATAAAAAGAAAGATAATATGTGAGAATAATTGACGTTAGGTAAGCAGAACGATGGCGTATGTTATAGGAAAAAAAAAGTAAAAGAAGCAACCCATGGTGAACACAATCTCAAGAGTATATTTATAGACATTTGCCTATTCTTTTTTTTCTTCCTCTTCCTATTCTTCGACTGTAGTATCATTACTTCAACAAGTACAAAGAAAACTGAATTCTAGTCGTGTATGTTTTCCNGGAGAGAACGCAAGAGAAAAAGAGAAGAAGAAAAAACAGTCGAGAAAAAAAACGTTCGTCAAAAGATTTTACGTGTGGTTACGAGAAGAAGAAGAAGGAAACGAGACGAGAAAATCCAAGCGGATTGTGAGCGACGAATATCATCGCTTCTTTTTTTCATTTGTCTTAACTATCACCTAGTAACAATTTTCTTTCCTCTTTTTTTTTGTAAAATCTTCTACATATCCAATTGCCTTCATCGAATAAGTGAAGCAGACTTCCGTGTTCTTCTGCACGAATTCAATATAGAAATTGTCTATTCTTTTCTTTCTAGAAAATACTTAGTCGTGGGCTAATTCAAGAAAAAAAAAGAAGAAGAAGAAGAAAAGTTATGAATTGATTTTTCTCTCTTTTTTTTGTCAAGAAGGGAAATGCAGAGCTACAAACAAAAAATATATAAAAATGGATATAATCATAACTGCTGTTGGTGAATTCATTTGGACAGCATCGTACGTATCAAGTTAATTTCTATGTTCCTCTTCACAATTTACCTTTGNTTTTCTTTTCATTTCAGCTGTGCTGTGGTTAATTTTTGTATTAGCTCTGGTGTTAGTGTCATTGCTATATTTGTTTCATTTCTTTGTGCTATTCTTGCATCAGCATTTTATAAATATTCAACACATCATCAACAAATGTCATATAATGATATTCCAAATATCCTCAACAATAAATGTGAAGATGATGAACTAGATAAATCGACGACAGAAATACCAGATGCGTCTCTAACAACACCATTATTGTCGATGACCTCGGTTGATGTAACAACAAATGGTAATACGAGTCCTTCGGCAACGGTAAGCGAAATTGAAATTAATATCGACGAAAACATCAATGAAAATGGACACGAAAATGGTCAACAAGAAAATGATCAACAAGAAAATGATCATGAACAAATATCCGATGATATTTTAATCGATACAATTGAAGGTTCAGAAGAAGAAATTCAAAAACAACAAATAGCAAATATCTATCGTCTTCTAAATGATCAACATTTAATTAATAATTGGACAACAACAGATTTTCTTGATCAATTAAAAATGTACGGACTTCACGGATATGATGAAGATGAAACAGAATCACCGTCGTCGCCATAAAACTCTATCGTTTCTTTACATTCTATCAACGTGTATATATCTACGTATCTTTTGTCAAGTTTTAGATGATGCTTTACAATTATTTCAATGTAATCTCTGTAGTTTTTAAATATAGAATCGAGACAATTATCAAGCACGCCAAGTTCTCTTGTTACAGTTCGTTTATTTATTGAATTGAAGCATATTAAAGCAAATTCATTTCATTTCAATATTTATTCTTTAAAGACATATGTTAAATTTTGAAAATCAAAGAGGAAGAATATTACTATACGAAAAAATGAACAATGAAATGAATTTAGGAAGAAAAAGAAAGTGCAAATCTTAACGGATCTGACCCTCACATGTAAAGTGTAAATGTGCAAATATGTTGCTTTTTTTT
>JGI26536J50258_1002672_pt1 | contig 11248 bp, 10 predicted proteins | sample ThiBiot_750_plan_FD_50258 | JGI IMG/M metagenome (IMG submission 50258)
CAGCAGGTCCAGGTAGCGCTGCGCCTCGTCGGAGGTGCTCGCGTCCCACAGGACGTCCCCATGGTCGCCGGTGTCCCGGATGTCGGCCCAGTAGCGGTCCCAGCGCGTGGACACGTCGCGCGGGGCCCGCCGCGCCAGACGGATGACGTGCAGGAGAAGCACTGCCCTGGTCCATCGCATGGCGCGCCCCCCCCCGCCCCGGGACGCTACGTGCCCGGGACGAGCCGGTCGTCCGTCATCCGGGCGGTCGGTCACCCCGTGTCCGGGGGGCCTCTCGGGTGATGACCATCGTCCGGACGCGTGCATCCGGGTGGACCGGGTGGTCTCTCCGTAGTCATTTGCTTACATTCAGTGTGATCGGCCACCGGAAGGGGACCTCCGTCCATGTCGTCAGACCTCGCCGACCCCGTGTTCGACCTCCGCGATCCCGATCTCTACCGGCATCCCCATCCGGTCCTGCACGAGATGCGGGACCGGGCTCCGGTCCACTACTGCCCCGAGCTGGGCTCGTGGATGCTCACCCGCTACGACGACGTCGGCGCGGCGCTGCGGGATCCCCGCTTCCACGCCGTCGAGGAGCACAAGAAGGTCGACGTGCTCCCGGCCGCGGTCCGCCGCGAGCTGGCCCCGCTCCGCCGGATCTTCATGCAGTGGGGCGGGCGTGACGATCCCGCCGCGCACGCGACGTTCCTGCGGGTGATGAAGAAGCACTTCACCCCGCGCCGGGTACTCGACCAGCAGCCGGCGATCCGGGCGATCATGGACGACCTGCTCACCACCGCGCTCGCCGGTACCGGGCCCGTCGACGTGGTCAACGACATCGCCCACCCGCTCGCGATGTCGGTGGTGTGCCGGCTGCTCGGCATCCCCGCCGCGGAGATCGACATGGACCTGATGCTCCGCGCCTCCAACGGGATCTCGCAGCTGCTGGAGATGGCCGAGCTCGAGCAGCTCCGGCGCTCCCAGCAGGGCATGCTGGAGATGGGCGCCTTCCTCGCCCCCTACGTCGCGGCCGCCCGGCGGGGTGCGGGCTCCGGCCTGTTCGCCGTGATGGCGGGTCCGGGCACCCCGCTGCCCTACGACGACGACGACGTGGTGGCGCAGGGGATCATGTTCACCGTCGTCGGCTACCACACCACGGCCAACCTGCTGGCCAACGGCATCCAGCTGCTGTTCGACCACCCCGACCAGCACCGGCTGCTGGTCGACGGCGGGCCGGCCGGCCTCCCGGCGGCGTTCGACGAGATGATGCGCTTCCACGGGCCGGTGTCCACGATCCGCCGGATGGTGCTGGAGGACGTGCCGCTGCGCGGGCAGGTGATCCCGGAGGGCGACACGGTCATGCTGGCCCTCGTCGCCGCGAACCGGGACCCGGCGGTGTTCACCGATCCCGACGAGTTCCTGGTGCGGCGGCCCGACGCGCACAAGCACGTCGGCTTCACCGTGGGCCCCTACAGCTGCATGGGCCAGGCGCTGGCGCGGCTGGAGGGCGACGTGTTCTTCCGGACGATGCTGACCCGCCTGCCGGACATGGCCCCCGCGGATCCCGTGCCCGACTGGACGGTGTTCCGGCCGTTGGGGAAGGAGCTCAGAACGCTGAGGATCAGACCTGGTCGGCTCCGGCCCGGACGCGTGGCCTGACGTGGAGGAGGTGCTCGCGGCCATCGCCGCGCGGCGCGCGGTCATCGACCGCCATCCGCTGTACGCGTGGATGGAGAGCGACGCGGTGCCGCTGGAGCAGCGGTTCGTCTTCGCGCCGCTGTTCGCCAACTTCATCCTCGGCTTCCGGGACCTGAACCGCTGGTTCCTGCGTTACCCCGAGCCCCGGACGGAGTACGAGCGGGCCATCAACCACCACACCCTCGAGGACGAGACGCACTCGGCGCTCTTCCTCGACGACTGGGCCGAGCTGGGGCTGGACGGCCTGCTCGGCTGGGGCGTCGAGGACACCGTGGCCTGGTACTACGCCGCACCGGAGACGGAGGTGTTCCGGCGGTACGCGACGCGGCTCGTCCAGATGTGCGTGGAGACGCCGGACCCGCTCGTCCGCTTCGGCGTCATGGAGGCGATCGAGACCTGCGGTCACGTGTTCTTCGGCCACACCGCGCCGCTGGCGGCGCAGCTGTCGGCGCGGACGGGTGCCGCGCTGCGGTACTTCGGGCCCTACCACCTCGCCCGCGAGACCGGAGCCCTCATCGACGCCGACGACCTCTTCCACACCGCGGTGCTCACGGCGGAGCAGCGCGCCGAGGCGCTGCGGCTGGTGCACGAGGTGTTCGACATGTTCACGGTGAAGAACGGCCACCTCCTCGCCTACGCGCGGCGCACGACCGGCGTGCCGAGCCCGGCGGCGGCACTGCGCGCGGTCGAGGTCGCGAGGGGCGAGGGGGTTCCCGGGCCGGTCGTCGGCGCACCCCCGTCGGCGGCCCACCGGCCGATGGCGGAGCTGCTGCGTGAGCGGATGGGCCGGGCCCGCGCGCACCCGTTCCCGGCGTGGATCTCCGGCGGCGGGGGAGACCCGGCCGACCGGCTGGCGGCGTTCCTGCCGCTGTGGATCCCGGACATCATGGGCTACGCCGACCTCATGACCTACGCGCTGCCGTTCCCGCACCCCGCCACCGCGCAGGAGCGGGCGCTCAACCGGAGGGTGCGGCTGCTGGCGTCGCACCACCGGCTGTTCGCCCGCGACGCGGCCGCGCTGGACCTGGACGCGCGGCTGGGCTGGACGGCCGGCGAGACCCTGCGGTTCCTCGGCCACGGCCGGCAGACCGACCTGCAGCGCGAGACCGCGGCCGCGTTCCTCGACGCCGCCTTCCGCCAGCGCAGTCCCGTGGTCCGGTACTGGCTGGTGGAGGCGCTGCAGGGCAGCGGGGAGGCGTTCTTCCGGCACGGCGGCCTGCTCGCGCGGGAGGTGGAGCGCCGCGACGGCGTCCGGTTGGACTACCTCGCGGACCGTCACGGGCTCGCCCACCCGGAGCTCGATCCCGACCCGGAGGCGGATGCCGTGCAGTTCACCCGGCTACCGGTGACCGGCGCGGAGCGCGATGCCGCGGTCGGCGTCATCACGATGGTCTTCGACCGGCTGGGGGAGCAGTTCGACCAGTCCCTCAGGATGCTGCCCGCTTCGTAGCGTGCGCGGCCGCCGTCAGGTGCATGGTCATCGGGGCGGCGGACATGGGCGCGCACCAGTAGATGCCCTGGCCGAACCGGCAGCCGAGTCCGCGCAGCTCCTCGGCCTGGGCGGCGGTCTCGACGCCCTCGGCCACCGCGTCCAGCCCGAAGGCGTCGACGATCGCGAGGATCGCCGCCGCGACCCTGTGCTGCTGGGGGTCGGTGTCCAGGCCGGTGACCAGCGCGCGGTCGATCTTGACGAGGTCGAGGAACTTCTGGCGCACGTAGCCGATGGAGGAGTAGCCGGTGCCGAAGTCGTCGATCGCCACGGCGATCCCGGCGCGGCGCAGCGTCTCGAGCGCCTGCAGCGTCTGGGCGTCGTCACCGGTCATCTGGGTCTCGGTGACCTCCAGGACGAGGTCGGCCGGGCTGATCCCGTGGTGGGCGAGGGATCCCAGCACCTCGTCGGCGAACCGCGGCGAGCGGAGCTCGATGGGCGAGATGTTGAGGTGCATCGTGAACGCGCTGTCGCCCAGCACCGTCGCGCGCCAGCCGGCCAGCTGGGCCAGCGCGGTGTCGAGGACCCACCGGTCGAGCGCCGCGATCATGCCCGTGTCCTCGGCCACGCCGATGAACTCGGCCGGCAGCAGCAGCCCGCGCGTCGGGTGCTGCCAGCGGACCAGCACCTCCACCCCGGACGTGCGTCCGTCCTGCAGGTCGACGATCGACTGGTAGTGCACCCGCAGCTGCCCGCCGGCGATCGCGCCGCGGAGCTGGTCGGCGAGGCGGACCCGCGACAGGGCGGCGGTGTGCATCCTGGTCTCGTAGATCTGGACCGCTCCGCGGGTGGTGCCCTTGGCCTCGTACATCGCGGTGTCCGCGTCCCGCAGCAGCGCGTCGGCCTGCTGGCCCCGCACCGCGAAGCACACCCCGATGCTCGCGCTCACCCAGCAGACCTGGTCGCCGAGCTGGGCCGGCGCCTGCAGCGCGGTGCGGATGCGTTCGGCCATCTCGAGGACCTGGTCGTTCGTGGCGTCGATGACGACCAGCGCGAACTCGTCGCCACCGAGGCGCGCGACGGTGTCGCTCTCCCGCACCACCGCCCGGAGCCGGGAGGCGACCTCCATTAGCAGCAGGTCGCCGACGGCGTGGCCGAAGCTGTCGTTGACCGCCTTGAACCCGTCGAGGTCCAGGAGCAGCACGGCGGGCGGTGCGGCGCCGCGGTCGGCGCGCGCCATGGCCTGGCCGATGCGGTCCGCCAGCAGGGTCCGGTTGGCCAGCCCGGTGAGGGGGTCGTAGAGCGCGAGCCGCTCGAGCTGGAGCTGGGCCTGCTCGAGCTGCAGGGTCCGCTCGGTGACCCGGGCCTCCAGATCGGCGTCGAGCGCCTGGAGCTCCTCGGCCATCATGTTGATGCCCACGATCACGGCGTCGATCTCGTCCGAGGCCGGTGACGGCTGCATCCGCGCCCCCCGGTCGCCCGACGCCAGCTCGACCACCAGCTCCACGAGCTGGCTGAGCCGGTCGTCGCCCGGCTCAGGCGCCCGTGTCGTCATGGCGCAACCAGGCGACCGCCGAGGGCTCCGAGGTGAAGAACCGGGTGGGCACGGGCACGGAGCTCACGCCGAGGGCGAAGTTGGCGATCACCCGGTCCACCGGGGACTGGCCGAGCAGCGCGATCCTCGACGCCGAGCACCTCCGCGTGAACGTCACCCGGGCCGGTCGGGTCAGCGCCGCGGTTCCGGTCATGTCGACCAGGAGCGGACGCTCGTGACTCCCGTTGACCCGGTCGACGAGCGTCATCGCGTGGTTCGCCAGCTCCTCGGTGATCCGCAGGCCGCGCACCCAGGTGAGCCGGACGATGCCCAGATCGTCCACGGCGACGTCCAACAGCTGGTCCGGCTCCGCCATGCCGCTCACGGCATCGGACACGAGACGACCTCCTCGGCGTAGGGGGCGTAGGGGCGTAGGTATCGGGAGTGCGATCACTAGCCCATCGGTCCGCGGTGTCGGCCCGTTATCGGAAGGTGGGGTCTTCACCCGATCGGGCAGGTGGCGACGGGCTGTGGTCGGCACCGCGCGCATTCTGCCGGACGCCCATCCTGGCCTGTGCTCTCCGGAAGGGAATGGTTCCTGCGCGTGACCGCAGCCGCGGAAAGGCGTGCCGGTGTCGCTGTCCCCGGCTATTCCCGCTACGGTCGGCCGTCGGTTGAGACCACAGCCACCGCCAGTTCCGATCGTCGTGAAAGTGAGCGGATTCTGTGGAACTCCCGATCGAGGTTTCCGGAGACGCCGATGCGGCGGAGTGGTTGCGTCCGGGTGTGCTGATGCTGACCGTGGAGGGCGATCTGGACATGCTCACCGCCCCCCACCTGACCGGTCGCATCCGGGCCGCCGCCCGTCTCGGGCCGGCCCATCTCGTGCTGGACCTGGCCGGTGTGACGTTCATGGGCTCGAGTGGGATCCAGGCCCTGGTCGCCGCCCTCGACGTTACCCGGGACGGCCCCACCCGGCTGCACCTGCTCGTGCCGCCGGGGTGCCGCGTCGTCGAACGTCCGCTGCAGGTGACCGGCGTGCTCGGGCTGTTCCACACCTGTCCCGACGTGAACGGGTTCCTCCGCGACACGGGAACGTGACGGGTTGTCCTGACGGCGGTCGGAGGTCGCTTCTACGGTGAATGCGACCTCGGGTGCGCCGAATGGACCTGAGATTCGCCGGCGGACGACGACGACCTGGCTGACACGGGGAGTGCTCGACTTCTGACGAACCCCCAGGCGCGCCGGACCGCGCCGGACGACCGGGCTCAGCCGGCGGGGCGGGCCGACGGGTCGATGCGGACCACCACGACCCCGATGTCGTCGGTCGGGGTGGGGCCGGTCTGGTGGTTGGCCGCGTCGACGAGCGCGGCGGCGAGCGTGTCGGCGTCCGCGCCGGGGGCGCACCGGGTGAGGGCGTCGGTCACGCCGGTGTCGTCGAGCTGCTCGACGGCCCCGATGCCGTGCGCCTCGGTGATGCCGTCGGTGTGGAGCACGAGGCTGTCACCCGCGCCCAGGACGACGCTCTGGCATCCGACCACCGACTCGGCGGCGATGCCCAGCACCCGGCCGCCCCCGGCCAGCTGCTCCACCCGGCCGTCGGCGCGGCGGACGAACGCCGGAGGGTGCCCGCCACTGGCCAGCGTCACCCGCCAGGAACCGGCCGGCACGTCCGCGGGCCGGGTGAACGTGGCGTAGAGGGCGGTGACGAAGCTGATCCGGCCGTCGAACCAGACGTGCAGCACCTCGTTGAGGGTGGCGAGGACCTTCGCCGGGTCGGTCTCGGAGTGGGCGGCGGTGCGGACGGCCGAGCGCGCCATGGCGGTGGTGCGCGCCGCGGCGGCGCCCTTGCCGCAGACGTCCCCGATGACGACGCCGAAGCCGCCGAGGACCGGGACCACGTCGTAGAAGTCGCCCATGACCTCGACGCCGGAGCCGCCCGGCTGGAACCGCGCGCCGATCACGGCGCCGGTCAGGCGGGGCGGACGGCTCGGGATCAGGCTCTCCTGCAGCGTCGCGGCGAGCTCGGCCGCCTCGACCGCGTGCCGGTCGGCCGCCCGCAGGGCGAGCCGCAGGGCGATCTCCCCGCTCGCGGCGAGGGCCAGGGTGCGCAGGGTCTCCAGGTGCAGCTCCGTCCAGTCCCGCACCACGCTGTCCATGGCGCAGAGGTTGCCCAGCACCAGCCCGTCCGGGCCCAGGACGGGAACCCCCAACCAGGACACCGCGCCGAAGACGTGGATCTGCGGGAGGTCGCGCAGCCGCGGGTCCTGGCGGACGTCCGGGGCGCAGACGATCTCACCGGTGTCGATCACGACCTGGCAGGCGGATTCCTCGACCGGCACCTCGAAGGTGCCGTCCGGGCCGGTGAGCAGCGCCGGATCGGGGGCGCCCTTCAGGAACGACCGGACGTCGTCGACGACGGTCAGCGCGACCATCGGGGTGCCGAGCATCGTGGATGCGAGCCGGGTGAGCCGGTTGAACGCCTCCTCGGGACCGGACTCGAGGAGCCTGGTCGCGTGGACGGCGGTCACCCGCTGGGGGGCCTCCACCCCGGTCCGATGCCCCGCCACGCCGCCCCGCTCCCTGTCACGGCCGTTGGCCGTTGCGCCCATCATGGTCCACGGAGCGTGCGCGGTGGCCACCGCGGCCCACCCCGGGCCCACCCCGCGGCCCCGTGCGGCTACTGCGGGGACCGGGAGCCCCGGCTGCCCAGCCCCGCGGGGTCGAGCTCGCCGGCGACAACCCGCCGGGCCACCTCGGCCAGGCGCAGGTTGCGGGCGCGCGCGAAGCGGCGCAACCGGTCGAACGCGGCGTCCATCGGCAGCCCCAGGCGCTGCGCGATGACCCCCTTGGCCTGCTCGACGACGACCCGGCTGTTCAGAGCGGTCTGCAGCTGCTCGGTGAGCACCTCGCCGCGGCGGACGGCCCGCTCCGACAGGATCCCGATCGTGGCCACGTCGGCGAGGGCCTGGCCCAGGGCGAGGTCGGCTTCCGGGAGCGCGCCGGGAACGCCGTGGAACAGGTTGAGGGCACCGATGGCCTGGCCGCGCAGGCGCAGCGGGATGGCGTGCACCGACCGGAAGGCGCCCGCGCGCTGCACGGCGGCCGCGAAGACCGGCCAGCGGGCCGACATCTCGGCGAGATCGGGCACCCGGACCTGTCCGACGGTGCGGTAGGACTCCAGGCACGGTCCCTCGTCCGCCTGGAGCTGCAGCAGCTCCGTCGTCTGGGCGTCCTCGCTGGACGCGGCGACCAGCCGCAGCTGTCCGCCTCCGTCGGCGAGCAGCAGCCCGGCGGCGTCGGCGTCCAGCAGGTCCACGCAGTGGCCGACGAGCTGGTCCAGCAGGTCGATGATGTCGTAGTCGTCGACGAGGGTGTCGGCCAGCGCGACGAACGCCTGTCCGACCCGGTGCTCACGTGCGGGCCCGCTCATGCCGGACCTCCCTTCCGGTCGCTGGTCCATCGGTCTAGATCATGTCCTCGGTGAACACCATGCGTCGGGCCACGACGTCGCGCGCCACGTCGATGAGCGGCCGCTGGTGGGCGAAGGCGTGGCCGCGCAGGCGGGCGAGGGCGTCGGTCGGGCCGATGCCCAGCTGGGCCAGCACCATCCCGGTGGCCTGGTGGATCTCGGCCCGGTGGCCGGTCGTGTGGTCGAGCCACCCGCCTGCGCCGTCGACGCCCGCGTCGGGGTCGGTGCGCAGGCCGAGGATCATCAGCGCCGCCGTGTCGACGGCGCCCCGTGCGTCGCGCCACTGGGGGTCGCTGAGACCGCCGGGGGTGGCCCGGTAGAGGTCGAGCACGCCGAGGTTGACCGCACCCCACTGCAGCGGCAGGGCGAAGAGGGCGCGCACCGGCGTCTGGTCGACGACGGCCGCGGCGAAGATCGGCCACCGGACCGTGTCGGCGGGGCGGTGCACGTCCGCGACCAGGACGGGGCGCCCGGTGGTGGCGGCCTCCATGCACGCTCCCTGCCCGAGGGCGAACTGGAGCTCCTCCAGCAGTTCGGCCACCGCGTCGGTGGCCCACAGGGTCTGGCGGGAGTCGTGCGCGGTGAACAGCGAGATCGCCGCGCCGTCCACGTCCAGCCCGTCCACGCAGGCCCGGCAGATGCGCCCCGCCAGCGCGCGCTCGTCGTCCCCGTCGCGGACCATGCCCAGCAGGGCCCGGGTGACCGTGCCCAGCTCAGCCACGGCGGCCTGTGCTCATCGTGCGGGTGGTCCCGTCTCTCGACATGCTCACGGCCGCATGCGACCACGACGGGACTCGATCGACACCGACGGTGTCGTGACGCTACTCGCCGTGCCGCCCCCGCCCGGTCCGGGGGCGCCGCGGCCGGGTCGTCCGGGCGGTCAGGGGACGGCGAGTACCGGCTCGGGGCCGTCCGGGTCGTCCGGGTCGTCCGGGCTGTCCGGGCTGCCGGGGCCGTCGGGCGCCGGTTCGGCCGGCGCCGGCGGGAGCGTGTCGGGGGTGTCCGGGGAGAGCTCGGCGGGATCGTCGGGGACGGGCTCGTCCGGGTCGATCGGCGGGTAGGCGGGGCCGGGGTCGGTCGTCATCGTGGCAGTGTGCGCCGCCGGTCCCCGCGTCGCCGTACCTGCGGGCGGTTGACGGAGGGTGGAACGGGTACCTGTCATCACGACGTGGTCCAATGATCAGCCGGGCCGCGATCCCGCGGGGTGCCGCCGGATGGACCGATGGAGGGGCGTGGACCAGCGCAGGCACGGCCCCGTTCCCCGGGACCTGGTACGCCGTCCGGCCGTCGTCCTCGGCTTCGTCGGGGACCTCGCCGCCGCACGGCGCCTCGGGCTCACCGGGGCGCTGCTGATGGCCGTCGGCTCACTGGGCGCCGGTGCGCTGCCCGTGCCGAACCCGCTGTTCGGGGTGCGGGTACTGGGTCTGCCCGCCCGCAACGACACGCTGGCGATCGCGCTCACCTACGCCGGCATGGGGCTGCTCGTGCTCGCGTGGGTGCGGGTCGCGCTGATGCCCCGCGACCCGCACACGCGGCCGGGGTCCGGGCTGGTGCGCACCGCCGTGACGTGGGCGGCGCCGCTGGCCCTGGCTCCGCCGCTGTTCTCCCGGGACGTCTACAGCTACCTCGCGCAGGGGGCTCTCCTGAGCCGGGGGCTGAACCCGTCGGTCGTGAGCCCCGCGGCCGGGCTCGGCGTCGACGACCCGCTGGTGCGCAGCATCCCGACCCTGTGGCGCGACACCCCGTCCCCGTACGGGCCGCTGTTCCTCATGCTGGCCCACGGCATCTCCCGCCTCAGCGGTGACGACGTGGTGCTCGGCGTGCTCGCCCACCGCGCGGTCGCGCTGGCCGGACTCGCCGCGGTCGCGTGGGCGCTGCCCCGGCTGGCGCGACGCTTCGGCGTGGCCGCCGACCGGGCGCTCTGGCTGGGTGCGGCCAACCCGCTGATGCTGTTCCACGTCGTGAGCGGCGCCCACAACGACGCCCTGATGCTGGGGCTGCTGCTCGTGGGGGTGGAGATCGGGCTGCGGGCAGGGAACCGGTTGCTCGACCCGCACCTCCTGGCCGGGGCCGCGGTGGTCGTCTGCGCGTCGGCGGTCAAGCTGCCGGCGTTGCTCGCCCTCGGGTTCCTCGGGATCGCGTGGGCGCAGGGCCGGGGCGGCCGGCTCCCCGACGTCGCGAAGGTCGCGGTGGTGCTCCTGGCCGTCACGGTGGTGGTCGACACGGTGCTGTCGGACATCGCGGGGGTCGGGTGGGCGTGGCTCGGTGCCCTCTACGTGCCCGGGCTCGCCCTGAGCTGGATGTCGCCGATGACCGACCTCGGCCTGCTCGCGGGCGGGTTCGGCGTCCTCGCCGGGCTCGGCGACCACACCGCGTCGGTGCTGGGGGTGAGCCAGCTCGTCGGCGGGGCCGCGGCGGCCGTGATCTGCATCCGGCTGCTCCTGGCCGCACTGCGCGGGCGGCTCGACCCGCTGGCCGGCCTCGCCGCCGGCACGGCCGCCGTGGTGGTGCTGGGCCCGTCGCTGCAGCCGTGGTACCTGCTGTGGGCGGTGGTGCCGATGGCGGCGACGGCCGCCCTGCCCCGCTTCCGGCGCACCGCGCTCGCGGCGTCGGCGGTGCTCGCGGTGGTGACCGTGCCGTCGGGGTCCGACTTCGGCTTCCACGTCTACCAGCTGCCGACCGCGGTCGTCGCCGCGGCCGCGGTGTTCGGGGTCGTCCTGCTGGCGGAGGGTCGCGCGCTGCGACCTCGGCATTCGGAGCAATTCGGTCGGTGAACCGGGTACCCGGGCCGGGACCGGGTACCCGATGTCTCCAGGTGGGGCCACGCGCCCCGGAGACGGGAGCCCGACGTGCCGGACGGACAGACGAGAGAGGCTCCGGACGGGCACGTCCATGCGCCGACGCCCCGGCGCATGGTGGCGGCCCCCACCCCCATCCTCACGCCCACGCCCACCCTGGTACCGCGGCCGCTGCGGATCGCCGCCGCCATCGGCTGGCGGTTGCTCGTGGTGGCGGCCGCCCTGTTCGTGCTGGGCACAGTGGTGGCGTACCTGTCGCCGATCGTGGTGCCGGTGGCCATCGCCCTGCTGCTCGCCGCGCTGCTCGACCCGCTGGTCCACGCGTTGGTCGTGCG
>JGI26536J50258_1002679_pt1 | contig 11230 bp, 9 predicted proteins | sample ThiBiot_750_plan_FD_50258 | JGI IMG/M metagenome (IMG submission 50258)
GGCCCGGTTCAGCAAATCGCGCCGGCTGCCGGCGTGCAGAATGAAGGCGATGGCTCCGTACAAGGCGGCAATGTTCAGCAGCGGCTGCCAGCAGGGGATGCGCCCGAAGTCATTCGCGAATGGAAAGACACTCTTCATCTTGTTTTCGGGGGGGAGTCATGGACCGAGGTGAAGGATGGTCGCGGGAGGTTGCTTCTTTCGAGGGTCAATCCTCCGGGAACAGAGCAGNTTCTGCGTGGAGAGCCGCCGTTTTCCCTTGCAATCGGCAATGCTGCGACTGTCCGCCTGGTCTACAATGGCAAGTCAGTCGATCTCTCGCCCTATATCAATCGTTATGGCGGAACGGCCAGGCTGTTGCTTCAATAGTCCCGAATCCGGCAGTTGACCGCTCATTTCCAGTTCATTTCCAGTTTGGAGCCATGATCCACAAAGACTTTCGGCGGCATCTGACGTTCAGCTATATGGTGGGTTCGCTGCAGGGCGGATTACGTGATTTTTGTGGTTTTGCGGCACAGGGGGGGCTGCATTGCCGCTCCCTGGAATGGAATGGCCATTACGCCTCGCAGCACCTTGCCCTGCACTCCAAAAACCGCACACACCACCCTGTCCAGCTGCCGGATTTAGAATAATTTTCATCTTTACAAGGGTCTCACACCTATTATGACTATGTCTCAGAATGGCTTTCCGCCGCGCCGCAATAGTGTGGGGGTACGCATCGGAAATATCACCGTCGGGGGGGGGGCGCCCATTGTCGTGCAATCGATGACCAATACCGATACCGAAAATGAGGTTGCCACGGCATTGCAAGTCGCCCAGCTCGCGCGCGCCGGATCGGAACTGGTCCGCATCACGGTCAATACCGCCGCGGCTGCCAAAGCGGTGCCCGGTATCCGCGCCCGCCTCGATGCCATGGATTGTCATGTTCCGCTCATTGGCGACTTCCATTTCAATGGCCACAAGCTCGTGACCGAATTTCCGNATTGTGCGAGGGCATTGGCCAAGTACCGTATCAACCCTGGCAATGTAGGGCACGGAAAGAAACGCGATGAGCAATTTTCCATTCTGATTGAAGCCGCATGCAAGTACGAGAAGCCGGTGCGCATCGGCGTGAACTGGGGCAGCCTGGACCCGGAATTGCTTGCGCGCATGATGGATGAGAATGCCTCCTCCGCCGATCCCCAGGATGCGGGGGTGGTGATGCGAAAGGCNCTCATCACTTCGGCGCTGGAGAGCGCCAGGCGTGCGGAAGAGATAGGCCTTGGACGGGATCGNATCATATTGTCCTGCAAGGTAAGCGGTGTCCGGGACTTGATCAGTGTTTACCGGGAACTGGCGGCGGATTGCAACTATGCCCTGCATCTTGGATTGACCGAGGCAGGAATGGGTTCCAAAGGCATCGTGGCTTCCACTGCCGCGCTATCGGTACTGCTGCTGGAGGGCATAGGCGATACCATCCGGATATCGCTTACGCCGGAGCCCGGCGGGGATCGTTCCCGCGAGGTGGTCGTTGCCCAGGAAATCCTGCAGACCACGGGCTTGCGNGCTTTCGTACCTCTGGTGGCGGCCTGCCCCGGATGCGGGCGTACAACCAGCACTTATTTTCAGGAGCTGGCGGAAAGCATNCAAGGATATGTTCGTGAACAGATGCTGGTATGGCGTGAAGAATATGATGGCGTAGAGAANATGACCCTGGCGGTGATGGGCTGCGTTGTCAATGGCCCCGGTGAAAGCAAGCACGCCAATATCGGCATCAGCCTTCCCGGTTCGGGGGAACGGCCTGTGGCGCCCGTTTACGTGGATGGTCGCAAATCCGTTACCTTGAAGGGCGACAATATCGCAGGTGAATTTCGCCAGATCGTCGATGACTATGTGCAGATGAAATATCCGAAGAAAACGGCCGCCGGCTAGCATGGCGAGAACCATTCAGGCCATTCGCGGGATGAATGACATCCTGCCCGACCAGGTATATCTCTGGGAATTCTTTGAACAGGCCATCCGTGAATGCATGGCGGCTTACGGCTATCGCAACATACGCATGCCGATCGTGGAGCAAACCGATCTGTTCGTCCGTTCCATCGGATCGGTAACCGATATCGTCGAAAAGGAAATGTATTCTTTTTCAGACAGCCTCAACGGCGATAGCCTGACACTGCGCCCGGAAGGCACGGCCTCGTGTGTGCGCGCGGCACTGGAGCACAATCTTCTCTATGCCGGACCTCAAAGACTGTATTACTCGGGGCCCATGTTCCGTCATGAACGTCCCCAAAAGGGACGTTATCGCCAGTTTCATCAGGTGGGCGCGGAAGCGCTGGGTTATGCCGGACCGGANATCGATGCGGAACTCATCATCCTGTGCGGAGAATTNTGGAAGAAGCTGGGTATCTCCGATGTCANGCTGGAAATCGGCACGCTGGGCAGCGCAGAATCCCGCGCGCTGCATCGGGGCCGATTGATACGCTATCTGGAGCGGCACCTGGGCAGGCTGGACGAGGATGCCTCCCGGCGGCTGCACAGTAATCCGTTGCGGATACTCGACAGCAAGAACGCTGAGATGAAAGAGATCGTCGAGGGCGCGCCCCGGCTGCTGGACGATCTCGATGAGGATTCGCTCGCGCATTTCGAGGCGTTGCAGGGTATCTTGCGGGAACAGGGAGTGGATTTCGAGATCAATCCCCGCCTGGTAAGGGGACTGGATTATTACAATCGAACCGTATTCGAGTGGATCACCCCCAGGCTCGGCGCCCAGGGCACCATCTGCGCAGGCGGACGGTATGACGGGCTGGTGGAGCAGATAGGAGGGAAGGCGGCTCCGGCGTGCGGATTTGCCATGGGGATAGAGCGAACGCTCGCACTCATGCTCGAATCGGGTGCAAAGGTTGCCGGCAGTGCGCCCGACGCCTATGTGATACATCGCGGCGAAGTGGCGGACGGATTTGCCTGGAAAGTCGTAAGGCGCCTGCGGGATGGCGGACTGAAGGCGATCCTGCATTGCGGCGATGGCAGCTTCAAGGCTCAAATGAAAAAAGCGGATGCGAGCGGGGCGCGGTTTGCGGTGATCGTCGGCGATGACGAAGCACAGGCCGGCGAGATCAGTGTCAAGCCGCTGCGGGAGGCGGCGGAACAGGTAAGAGTGGGGCTGGCGGAAGCCGTGGATTTGCTTGGCGCTTCTCCAAGGATGATTTGAAACGGAAAATATTCAGGAAGTCAAATGGCCGTATACGATCTGGAAGAGCAGGAAAAATTAGACAGTCTGAAGTCCTGGTGGAAAACGTATGGCACGCTGGTCATTGTGGCTATCGCTGTTTTCATAGCCGGCATTGCCGGCATGCAGGCATGGAATTATTATCAGAGGCAGCAGGTCGAGCAGGCAGCCGAGCTGTACGCTTCGCTGCTGCAAGTCAAAGGGAGTGACGATACCAGGAAGATCGATGCTGCTGCCGGCCTGCTCATGCAAGGTTTTCCCGGCAGCGGCTACGCGTCGCGCGCTGCTTTGATCTCTGCTCGCGCGAGTTTTGACGCGGGCGATATGCAAACCACCAGGAGCCGGCTGCAGTGGGTACTGGATAACAGCAAGGAAGACGAACTGAAAGACCTTGTGCGGCTGCGGCTGGCCGGCATATTGCTGGACGAGAGAAAACACAACGAAGCTTTGCAGTTACTGGAGGTCAAGCACGGTGAATCCTTCGACGGGCTTTACGCTGATCTCAAGGGGGATATCCTCTCAGCCGCCGGCAAACCGGCCGAGGCGCGTATAGCCTATCAATCGGGGCTGGACAAGATGGCGAAGAACAGCACTTATTACAATATCGTCCAAATGAAGCTCGATTCCTTGCAGCAGGCCAAGCAGGAAGAGCAAGGGAAGCGCTGAACAAATCACGCTTACTTTATTTAGTTCCCATTCCAAGGTTTAACACCACGGGCTTTAGCCGGACAGCTTTAGTTTGGGTAAGATGAGTGGAGCAAAGCGTAGCCCATCATTTTCCTGGTGCTGGGTAGATGTTTTTTGATGGGTCGCGTTTCACTCCACCCATCCTACCGTTGCCACAGTTGTTACAGTTGCATTCAAAATGAAACCCGATTGGAACGTATCGTTCAGGCGACGCGTATCCGGACTTTCAGTCCGTAACACTAACCCACCAGCTTTAGCTGCTGGTTGTTGAGTACCCGACAATGTCTGTGGGCAAACCCGCCTTCCCGAAGTCCTTACGCCAGTTCAGCGCGGGTTCCAACGAAACGGGCCGCTCGCCTTCGCACGAAAGAGCATTTCAAGGCGATCGAAGCTTGCTACTCGGCGATCCGGATTTGCTCGATATCGGCTGGCAGGAAACGCTGGGCTGGCAACTGTCGCGATTGCGCGCTGCGGTGGTGTGGCGCCTTCTGGCGCTGGCGGCAATCGCAAGTTTCTCCGGATGCTCCGGTATGACGGAAATGGCGCGCGATCTGGTGCGCGATCTGTCGGATATCGATCTGGAGGCNATGAGCGGAGGACTGCTCGGCGGAGAACCGCTTATGGTGAGCCAGGAACAGATGACCAGGCTGACCAAACTTCCCCGCATCCCTTCTCTATGGCAAGTCACGCTGGAGGAAAGCAAGGTGACGGTATTTTCGCCTCTTTTCGAAAATGGTTCAGTCTACGCAGCCAGCACTAACGGAGAACTGTTGCGCTTCGATCCCATCTCGGGAAAACAGTCGGGAGGCACACAGACCAAGAGTCAATTGTCCGGAGGAGTGGGTGCTGGCGAGGGCATGATTCTGGTTGGGAGTTTCAAGGGGCAAGTTCTGGCCTATGACGAACGAAATGGCAAGCTTTTGTGGAGCACTCATGTCTCGACCGAAGTACTGAGCCCGCCATACGCGGGGAATGGCATGGTAATCGTTCGCACGGGAGATGGAAGGATTTTTTGCCTGGAAGCCGGTAGCGGCAAACGCAAGTGGATTTACCAGGGTGCGACTCCAGCGCTGACCGTCAGGAGTTTCGCAGGAGTAGCCATGTCGAACAACATGGTTTTCGCCGGTTTTGCTGGAGGAAAACTGGTTGCGCTCAATCTGTCCAGCGGCAGCCTGGCGTGGGAAGCGGTAGTGGCGCGACCAAAAGGCGCTACTGAACTTGAGAGAATCACGGATATCACCAGTTTGCCGATCACGGACGGGCAGCAGGTATGTGCGGTTGCCTATCAGGGGCGGGTTGCCTGCTTCGACACCGCAAGCGGAAATCAGCTCTGGGCAAGGGATGTATCGAGCAACGCGGGCCTTGCCATGGATGAATACTACGTCTATGTAAGCGAGAACAAGGGTGAACTGATTGCATATGATAAAAGAGATGGCGCGAGCGTATGGAAACAGGACATGCTTAGCGGTTTCCGGTTATCTCCTCCACTTATCCAGGGCCCTTACATCGTCGTGGCTGACACCCTGGGAAATGTCAGTCTCATCAGAAGAGACAATGGCTCGATCGTGGCACGCTCCAGTACCGATGGAAGCGCCATAGTTGCGCGTCCGGCGTCGCTACCCAACGGTTTCGTAGTGCAAACGAAAAACGGCGGCCTTTACGCCTTCGGTGTGACCGGCTGATAGCCGCTTGCTTACCGTCAGCGATACCCCCGCTGTTGCTTGTCCTTCATCAGTATCCGATTTTCCCGACAGCAGAATTTTTTTTATGATGAAGCCTACCCTCGTACTGGTCGGCCGGCCCAATGTGGGCAAGTCGGCCTTGTTCAACCGCCTGACCCGCAGCCGTGACGCGATTGTTGCCGACATACCCGGATTGACCAGAGATCGCCATTATGGCCACGGCAGGTTGGGCCATAAACCCTATCTGGTAGTGGACACTGGCGGCCTCGAGCCGACATCCGAGGAGGGTATTCTGAGCGAGATGGCCAGGCAGACACGGCAGGCGGTGGATGAGGCGGATAAAGTCCTTTTTCTGGTGGATGGAAGGCAAGGTGTCACCTCGCACGACCGAATCATTGCAGACCAGTTACGGCGCACCGGCCGCAGGATCGTGCTGGCGGTAAATAAAACCGAGGGCATGCCGGCCGCTGTAGTCACCGCGGAGTTTCATGAGCTGGGCCTGGGCGAGCCTTACGCTATTTCAGCCATCCACGGCGACAATGTGAATGAATTGATGGAACTGATCCTGCTGGATTTTCCGCAATCGGATGACGGCGAGAGTGAAGGGAGGCATCCTAAAGTCGCCATCGTGGGCCGGCCCAACGCTGGAAAATCCACCCTCGTGAATGCTNTGCTCGGTGAGGAGCGCGTTATCGCATTCGATCAACCTGGCACCACGCGGGACAGCATCTATATCGATTTCAGCCACAAGGGCAGGACCTATACACTGATCGATACGGCCGGCCTGCGCCGGCGGGGAAGGGTGTTCGAAACCGTGGAGAAGTTTTCGGTGGTAAAAACCCTGCAGGCGATAGAGGACGCCAATGTGGTCATACTGATGCTGGATGCGCAAAACGAAATCTCCGATCAGGATGCGCATATCGCTGGATTTATTCGGGAGGCTGGCCGGGCTCTGGTGCTGGCCGTCAACAAATGGGATGGCCTGAGCGATTATGCGCGCCATACGATCAAGGCGGAGATCGCCCGGAAGCTTTCGTTCGTGCTCGATTTTGCGCAAGTGCACTATATTTCGGCCCTGCATGGGAACGGGCTGAAAGGCCTGCTTCCTTCCGTTGATGCAGCCTATGCCGCCGCAATGGCGGATCTTTCCACTCCCAAGCTTACCCGTGCCCTGATTGCCGCGGTAGAGAAGCAGCCGCCACCCCGTGCAGGAATATCCCGGCCCAAGCTCCGCTATGCTCATCAGGGTGGTTCCAATCCTCCTCTCATCGTGATACATGGGAATGCTCTCGACGAGATTTCGCAATCCTATCAGCGCTATCTTGAAAACACATTTCGCGAAGCATTCCGGTTGACGGGTACGCCGTTGCGGGTGGAGTTCAGGACTGGCCGCAACCCTTATGCCAACAGGACTCCGGCTCCTCTCAGCGAAGCGGAGGCAAAACGCGCTCATCGGCGCCGACGATACGGCCGAAAGCGATATGGCTGATTGCCGCAGTTCGAAGGAAGATCCAGAGGAGCGCCGCCAGGGCTGGGTGAAAGACTTGCCTCCTGGACTGACTTCTTAATGCAGTATCCTCGGAACGCTTAGAATGAATTCGGGTATGGGTGCATCGAAGCGCAGGCCGTCTTCAGCCACCATCTGATAGCTGCCCTTCATCGAGCCTACGGGCGTTGAGATGGCAGTGCCGCTGGTATATTCGAAACTGTCGCCAGGCTTCAGGAGCGGCTGTTCGCCGACTACGCCTAATCCGCGTACTTCCTGAACGCCTCCGCCCCCATCGGCTATTATCCAGTGCCGGCTGATGAGCTGCGCTGCAACCGTTCCCGTATTCGCAAGCACGATGGTATAGGCGAATACGTAACGGTCGAGCGCTTCGTCCGACTGTTCCGGAAGGTAGGCTGTATGAACCTTCACTGCAATTTCATATTTTTTGCTTTCTGACATGATTACATTGCACACTATTTTTTGCCTGACGGCAAGAGCGGGGGCAAGGCCAAGGTTTTCCGATCCATCCAGAGAAGCGGAAAAAGGAAGGCAAAACTTCCCAGGCAGATAAAGTACAGCCTTTCAACCTGTTGGCATGCGACGCCATTCATTTATGGTTAAAATGGAGCCTTTGACCCATCTTTGACCATAAAGGAAGCTGTCCATGGCTAATTATCGCATTGCTCCAAGTATTCTTTCCGCAAACTTTGCCAAATTGGGCGATGAAATTACAGCCGTTATCGCTTCCGGAGCCGATTTCATCCATTTTGACGTGATGGATAACCATTATGTGCCCAATCTCACCATCGGCCCTCTTGTTTGCGAAGCGATCCGTCCCGTAACCGACGCGATTATCGATGTGCACCTGATGGTCGAGCCGGTAGATCGCATCGTTCCCGATTTTGCCAAGGCTGGCGCAAATATCATTTCCTTTCATCCCGAAGCGACAAGGCATATAGATCGTACCATCGGGCTTATCAAGGAGCAGGGATGCAAGGCCGGGCTGGTATTCAATCCCGCAACCCCCCTGGATTACCTCGATCACGTGCTGGATAAGCTGGACCTGGTGCTGATAATGTCCGTCAACCCCGGTTTTGGAGGACAACAGTTCATTCCCGAAGCCCTGCGAAAACTAGCTGCAGTCCGCAAGCGCATTGATGACTCGGGCAGGGATATTCTTTTGGAAATCGATGGCGGGGTCAAGGTAGACAATATTGCGAAGATCGCGCGGGCGGGCGCCGATACTTTTGTTGCGGGTTCCGCCATCTACGGTGCGGGGAAGGATAGCGACCCACANCGCTATGACTCGGTTCTGGCGGCTTTCCGGGCGGAGCTGGCAAAGGTTTGATCCGGTTCCAGNCAGGAAGAGAAAGGACATCATTTTCAGAGATACATTTCCGCATTGCATGAAGCGGTAAAATTTTTTTATTCGGCTATCAGTATTTGACCTGAGGACATACCAAGTGAACAAGAGCTTTTCCGCAATCGCGGATATACCTGCGGTTGCGGGGGAATTTTCATTGCCTGTCAAAGCGGTGATGATCGATCTGGANGGCACGCTGCTCGACACCGCAGCCGATCTGGCCGCGGCAGCCAATAGCATGCTGCGGGAATTGGGAAAAAGCGAACTGCCACTCGAGACCATCCAATCCTACATCGGCAAGGGTGTACAAAAACTGGTGAAGCGTGCGCTTACCGGAAGTTTCGATGAGGAGCCCAACGTAGAATTATTTGAGCGGGCCATGCCGATATATGAGCGTGAATACGCAAAAACGCTATATGTGAATACCCGGCCTTATCCCGGTGTGCTCGATGGGCTGAACATCTTGCGCGAGGCTGGTTTTCACCTTGCCTGTGTCACCAACAAGGCAGAAGTTTTTACCCTGCCGCTACTCCGGGCTGCCGGCCTCGCCGAATACTTCGAACTCACTCTCTCTGGCGATAGCTTGCCCAGAAAGAAGCCGGATCCCATGCCCTTATTGCATGCGTGTACCCATTTTGCCATTCTGCCCTCCGAAATGCTGCTGATCGGAGATTCCCTGAACGATGCCGAGGCTGCGCGCGCCGCCGGCTGCCATATCTTCTGCGTACCCTACGGATACAATGAAGGCCGCGACGTGCGCGAGCTGGATTGTGATGCTGTTGTCCTATCCATCCTTGATGCTGCGAGATTGATCCGGAAACCTTCCTAATACGCTGTCATGAGTTCTGAGACCGGAATCGAAGCTTACAGAGTTGCCGCCATTTTCCGGCTGCGCCGTTTTCTGCATTGGCGGCGCTCCCCCGTTTAATCCTGGCCCTGCCATCTTCTTTTCCCGTTTCCTGGAGTCGCCATGACTGAATCAGAATTCAACAGCCTTGCGGCACAAGGCTATAATCGCATTCCACTCGTGCTCGAGACCTTCGCTGATCTCGACACGCCGCTGTCCGTTTATCTGAAATTAGCCAACAAGCCATATTCCTATTTGCTCGAGTCCGTGCATGGAGGAGAGCGCTTTGGGCGTTATTCGTTTGTGGGGCTTCCCGCGTCGACACGTATCGAGGTGCGTGGAACCCTGATCCGCATCATGGATGGCGCAAAGATAAAGGAAATCGAGGCCGCCGACCCGCTGGCGTTTATCGAGACTTATCTTTCANGTTTCAAGGTTGCGCCGCACGGCGCACTGCCGCGTTTTTGCGGTGGCCTGGTCGGTTATTTCGGTTATGACGCCGTGCGCTATATCGAGAAAAAACTCGCGGGCCAGGCCCGGCCCGATACCATCGATTCCCCGGACATACTGCTATTGCTGTCGGAAGAACTCGCAGTGGTCGACAATCTCGCAGGCAAACTCTATCTCATCGTCTATGCGGCCCCGCAGGAAACAGGACCGTCGGAGGCATACCGGAGTGCAATGGTCCGCCTCAAGCAATTGCTGGCCGATTTGCGCAAGCCTGTGGAGATTCCGGTCGAGGCGCCATCTGAGCCAGGGGAGACAGCTTCGGAGTTCAGCGAGGGGAACTTCATCCAGGCGGTGGAACGCGCGAAGCGCTATATTTTTGACGGTGACATCATGCAGGTCGTGTTGTCGCAGCGCACGAGNAGGGCTTACAGTGCCTCGCCGCTCGCGATGTACCGTGCCCTGCGCAGCCTCAATCCTTCTCCTTACATGTTCTATTATGATTTCGGCGACTGCCAGGTGGTCGGCGCTTCCCCGGAAATCCTGGTGCGGCTCGAGGGAGACAGCATCACGGTTCGGCCCATTGCCGGAACCCGCCCGCGCGGCAAGACTTTGCAGGAGGATGCGGCGCTATCCGAGGATTTACTGGCGGACCCTAAAGAGCGAGCCGAGCATGTGATGCTGATGGATCTCGGNCGAAANGATATCGGGCGCGTTGCGCAAGTGGGTACGGTGAAGGTGACGGAAAACATGAAAATCGAGCATTACTCGCATGTGATGCACATCGTTTCCAACGTGGATGGAAAGCTGAAACCGAGGCTTGGTGCGATGGACGTGCTGCGCGCCACCTTTCCCGCAGGCACGGTAAGCGGCGCGCCGAAGGTGCGCGCCATGCAGATCATCGACGAACTGGAAGTTTCCAAACGGGGGATTTACGCGGGTGCGGTAGGGTATCTCGGATTCAACGGAGACATGGATCTCGCCATTGCGATTCGTACCGGCATAATCAAGGATGGAAAGCTGCATGTACAGGCCGGGGCAGGTATCGTTGCCGATTCGGTCCCGATAAACGAGTGGGTCGAGACGCAAAATAAGGCCAAGGCGCTGCTTCGGGCCGCCGAAATAGCGGAGATGGGCCTGGATACGAAAATCGGCTAAAAGAGGCCGTGCTTTTCAGCCCGGCAAGGGCCTCTTCGATGAATCGAGTGGGCTCATCCATGGCAACGATGACGGCTGATGTCCTGATCTCCTACCTTCCGCTTTCGTAAACCCATTGCAGTAATGCATCCATGGCGGTCTGGGCGTCGCCGGATCTGGGATGGTTTACGAAGAACACGACCACAACCCGTCTCCCAGCCTTGTCCAGCATGTAGCCGGCCATGGTTCTTGCGCCCTCCAGCAACCCCGTCTTGATGTGAGCCTGCCGGGCCGCGGCTGTGCCTTCCAGCCGTTTTTTCATGGTGCCGTCGATTCCCGTGATGGGCAGGGATGAAATGAATTCCGGCATCACCGG
>JGI26536J50258_1002702_pt1 | contig 11173 bp, 17 predicted proteins | sample ThiBiot_750_plan_FD_50258 | JGI IMG/M metagenome (IMG submission 50258)
AAAAAAAGAGACTTGATTTGATCGCAGTTTATTTGTACTTTCGAACACGATTGTATCGCATATATGGTCGGCAAACGCAACCGGCAATGAATAATACGCAGGCAATTATTAATATAACAGATAATAAATAACCACTATGTTCAGACTTTCGAATTGTTTCAACAACTTCACTGATATCATCGACTTGAGATATTGTTTTCCATAAATCTTTTCGTTGATTTAATACTTTTTGACATTGTTGTGTGACGGATTTCTGTATATTTATTAAACATTGCAACTGTTTACCGCTGCCAATCGGTATATCATTACAATATTTCAATAGATCAGCTTGACATGCAAATGCTAGTGCACGATCAACATGTATATCAGCTTTGCCTTCCAAAATAATTCGTTTGATTTGATCAGCACAATCCGAATCGCTGATTGCACCTTTCTGATATTTAAGTTTAAGACAATCTTCTTGATCCATGGCTGTACATTCGGTATCAATAAATGATCGACATGCATGATAAAGACGAATGTCAAGTTTAATATCTAATTTCGATGATTGAATGACTTCAACTAATTCACTTATACATTGAGAACTCAATGTTGCCTTTGTTTCAGTATATTTCATACGTAAACATTGAATAACTCGACCGCCCATTTCACGATCTTGAGTCTCATCAATATCTTTAAAAAAAATGAAAAATCAAACAAATCAAAGAATTCTCATGCANACTCACTTTGTCGACCAGTTGGTTCTTCATCACTATCTTTATCATTATCCTCGTCATCATCATTATCGGCTTCTGTATCATCGATATCGACAATTTCCTTGTGACAATGTTGCGTAATATCCGTTCCACAACTTTCAATCAAACCTTTGTTAAATCTTGCATCTAAATCAAAACAAACTCGTTTCTTTCTAAAAGCAAAACAAGTTTCTCATTACCGCTATTCAATATCATCAATCGATGATATAATACACGTCGACATGCATTTGGCATCGTCGCTTGATTAGCATTCCGACGTAAACATGCGAGAATATTTTGTTTGTTTTCATTCGTACAGAATTTCTGAAAAAGACGAAAANCAATTCGTTTTCTTTCGACAAAAACAACAACAACAACACTGACTTGAATAGCATAACCGCATTTTGACATAAGACTGTAATCATTTTCCGGCATGATTATATCGAGTTTTTCACGTTTACGTAATTTGGCATAACATCGAGTGGAAACTTTTGCATTGTTTTCTTTCAAACAATCGAGAATCTGAATGAATTCATATTAATTTCATTATTCAAATGAATAATTCATTACTTACTTGAGCATTACCCGGTGCAAGATCTGCACAGAGTTTTCGAATATCATTTCGACATGCTCGTGCTAATGCCGGATCGAAATCGATACTTTCACTCTAAATCATTGGTTGTTTTTTGTTTTAAATTAATTTATCAAAAGAAAAAACTATTTTTACTCGTTGAAGAAGTTCGAATTTCAATTCTTCTCGGCAACCATCTCTCAATGAATTTTGTTTTCTCAAAATATCTTGCAACATTAGATCAGCAAGACATTGAATAACAGCTGATCTGAAAATGAAACAAAACAAACGTTCATTGAACAAGAAATCATTTCAACTGACTTCGTCTTTTTTCCAAGACAATGTTCGTTAACTTCGGCAGCACATTGTTGTCGAAAAGAATTACTTAAAAATGCTTCATCTTTCATACTGGTCTAGAAAAAAACGAAAGGAAAACTCAAAAGAATAAGAATTTCTTTGATTTCTTACGATTTGATGATGTTCAATACCAGCTTTACATCGAAAGTCCATACTTTGCTCATTTTTATGTGCGATTAAACAACGAATAAGATCGTTTTCTTTTCCATTGTCAATATTCTTTTTTTAGAAACAAAAAATAACAACAGAAATATTTATCTATCGATCTATCTTACTGAACAGAATGTCTGTATCATTGGTTCGCAAGCTTTCATAAGTAGAAAATCCAGAGAAGGATCAGCCATAGCTAATTGCGTATGATTTCGAACAGCAGCTTTGCATTTTTCTTCGAGTCGATTATAGTTTTTTTGTAAACATTTCATTTCCTATGTCGAAGAATTCGAAATTATGTTTATTTTTTATTCTGTCAATTATCATACTTCGCCTTTAACATCTGTTTTAACACATGTAGCCAAATCTGTTATACAATTTAACTCGATTTCAGGCATTAAACCAACTGATTGACTACGTATATGCATGAGACGTCGAACTTCCGATCGACAGTCGCTATCAATCTGAAAAAACGAAAAATAAAATAAAATAATAGAAAAAATTCAATTCGTTCTACTTTTTGTCGTTGTTGATATAAACAACCGAGATACATTCCAACTTGATTATCCGAGAGATCATCTTTCATTGACCAATCCGATGGTAAATGACAGTAAGTTTTGAGATTATTTTGACATGTACGCATTAATTTAGGCGTTAGTCTATCAAAACAAAACAAAAACCAGGTATATAATCGAATATGCTTTCATTCTTTACCTCCAGTCTCTCGCCATAAAATACGCTATTTCCATTAAACGATCTTCACATTCTTCGTTCATATGACTACTTTTCAAATTATCTAACAAACACATAATAATACTTGAATCTCCAGGTTTAATGCTTGGACAAAGTTTGTCAATTGCTGTTCGACAAGTTGATTCCAACAATGGATCAGCACGTATATCATTGCCTGGATCGACAGCTCGTACTAACGATCGAACAATCGACAAACAATTTGCACTAAATTCTTGTCCTTTTCGTGCTGCACCCAGTAGACAGTGAATCATTCGTCCACCACGTTGATCAATCGTACTGCTAGCACCTTGCTGAAACAACGATGGACAAAAACGGATCATTTCAGTTTTACATTCGGAAGCGAGTTCGGGCGAAAGTTCGTAATCGGACATTAACATACGACGATGAACAAGCATTTCACGTCGACATTCATCTTGAATATGATAGCCTTTTTTCAATCGTTCTTCGAGACATAATAATAATCGAACTAAAGATGAACGTTTATCGGAATCGTTAATATCAATTGAACATTGATGTTCTTTCATTTCAGCATCGCAAGCTACAAACAGAAAATAAATTATTTCGAAAACAAAATGATTCGTTCATCGTACCTCGAACTAACGGGATATCTGCTTGGATATTCGCAACAACTAATTGTTGTCGTCGATGAACTTCTTTTCGACACTAAACAAATCAAATTCAAGCTCAAATCGAAAATTCGAACTCTTCAAATTACCGGTGCTGACATCATTGTATTGAATTTTTGTTCGTACAAACATCGATAAACTCGTCCATTGCCCGCTGCAACTTGTCCACATAAACGTTCTCGATCATCTCGACATGCGTAATACAACGCTCGATCGAGATGATAGTCATCCGATTGCATTTCAGCTAGACGAAAGATTTCCTTTCGACAGTCACTTGTCAAATCTCGATATTGTTGAGAGAGACATGATACAACAGCGCCTTGTTCATGTGTAAGTTTTTGATTATTATCATCGAATCTTCCGCATTCGAACTTTGTTATGTCCGATTTACATGAATCAACAAAATATTCCGTCAAACGCCAATCATTGAAAACAACGGCTTGCAATTGATTGATAAAATATCGACATGAAGGTTCAGTTATATTGTTCAAATGCTCGTATAAACACGTAATCAAACGGCCACTGCCACGTTCATCATTGTGATCGGCACATTNATCGAGAATTTTCAAATCTTTTGAACATTGCCGTTGAGCAGCATCGTCAAAACGTGGATCATGAGTCATTTTAANTTTAAATTCATAGATAACATGTTGACATTCAGGAGTGAATAGATTCGCTGCATTATCAAGNTCATCAACACATTGCAAAACTTTCAAATTCGAAAGCGGTTGTTGACTTCCTTTTGCACAATATTTTCTCACATCAGCTTCGCAATCTTTGGCAGTTGAGAGTTGTGTCGACGGCGATGCACCTGAACGTACTGNTTGCTTTTGTTGTTGTGGTTGGTTATTAATTTTAGATGGTGATTCATCTTCATCATCACGTTCTCCATCATCAGTTCTCTTATTCCAATTGCTTCTTTGAGCAATTATTCCGGAAATAAAAAGAAATAAATAGAAGTAACCTAATCGTTGCATTTAATATTGAAATGCTTATCTAAAACGTACGAAACAGTAAAAAGTAACCTAAATTTAGATAGTCGTCGTACGAGTAAGTCAAAAAAAAACGAGACAGAAAAGGAAAAACGCATCAAATGTCACGTATCATATTTTGATATGTACAAAACGTATTTTGAAGAAAGATTTGCATGAGAACAAGAAAGAAAAAGGAAACCTTGAATATGTTATTTTCTCCAAGCGAATCAAAAACTAGGGTTTGGCAAATAATTGTTGGCCCGAAATAAAAAAATAAACAATAAAATATTCTGTCCTGTTCTTGAGCGAGTCATAAACCATGTTCTTTTTCCATTTTTTACCTATGAAATGTCGTCAAGTTCAATTGAATGACCGAACTCAATCGTTTTGAGTAATTGGCTTGATATCGATTTCAGTTGACAGATCCGAGAAAGAAAAGTTCGAAACAAAAAATATTGAATAAAATTTAAAAAAAAACAAAACACAACAAACAAATTTGTAAATATGAAAAATTCGAGAAAAAAAACTGCTCTTCTCATCTGTCGATAGATGTCGGCGATATGCAGAGAATTAGTTTTAATTATACACATGCGGATATATAATTATGTTTCATATATAGAAAAATTAAACATAATCATAGATAATCATGATTTCCGATGAAAGATGTTCGTTGTTTGATGATAGAAGAAAAGTCTTAGTCGAGAAAGTTCTTTATCCTNGAATAAGTCCGATGGAGAAAGCCTATCGAATACTCATTCTCGGTGCTGGCATTGCCGGTTTATCTTGTGCGAAATATTTAATTGAAAATGAAATCGAAGATTTCCTGATTATCGAATCGAATGGAGAAATCGGTGGCCGATGTCAGACCATCGACGAATCGATCGAACTCGGCGCCGATATGTTTCATGGTCAAACATCGAACAATCCGTTGTATGATCTGGCCGAACAAAATCATCTTATCGAACAAATTGACGAATACGAACGTGATAATTGCTATCACGATGAAAATGGTCAATCGATCGATGAAGATCTTATTAATGAAATCAAGGAAATATTCGATGAAATCTTAGAGAAAAAAATTCCGACTTATCCCTATGAAAACTATCCGGATATATCGTTAGGAGAATTTCTTAGCACGGAATTAAACGATTATTTGCAAGTAACACGAGCAGCATTGGATGATGATGAAATCAATCAACGAGAGAAAGTCATCGATTGGTTTAGTAAACAACATTCATGTTTAAATATGATCGGATGCGAGAAATTAATCGATGTTTCTGTACAAGGTTGGAATTCATTCGAACGTTTATCGACAAAAATCGATGAACGTGTTTATGTCAAAGGCGGTTTAGTCAATTTTTTAAAACGAATCTTTCTCGAGAAAATTCCAATGAAACATATTCAATTGAATACCATCGTTCGACGTATTCATATTCATGAAAATCAAGGTTATGTATCCGTTGAAATTGTTCGAAAAAATCGAGAGATGCAAGTCTATCATGTTAAACATCTCGTTTGTACACAATCGATTGGTTGTTTGAAACAAACTATGCATGAAATGTTCGATCCACCATTGCCCTATACGAAACGATTAGCAATTGATAAGTTAGGATTTGGAACAGTTAATAGAGTTTATTTGATTTTTTCGAAACCATTTTGGGATGTTGATTTCAATTCATTTCATTTTCTATGGAGCAGAAATACGAAATGGAAACTCAATTGTCTNGAAAAAACACCGTATGATGTAAGTTTGATTTGATTATAGTTTTTCGAAATTTACTCAACATNATTCTTTTCTTAAAAGAGTCAATGGTGTAAAAGTATAACAGGTTTTCATGTTCATCATCATCTACCGAATACTCTTGTCACGCAAATATCTGGTCAAGCTGCAAAATATATCGAAATTATTCCGAATGATCTATTAGCAATTTGTTTTCAAGAACTTTTCAATCGATTTTATCCCGATTGTCAAGTACCAAGACCGAAACAATTGATCAAATCTCAATGGTCATCGAAACCGTTTATTTTCGGTTCACATACATTCATTCAACTTTGTTCGAATATACATGATATTAAACAAATAGCAACACCATGGCCAAATCTACCTTCACGGCCGTTGATTCTTTTTGCTGGCGAAGGAACACACGAACGGTATTACGGAACGATGCATGGCGCTTTTCTTTCAGGAATTCGAGAAGCAAAAAGAATTATTGATTTGTATGAAAATTTAAAATAAAACTTTGCGAAAAGGTACGCCATCTATTCAAGTAGAATCTTCTACGGTTACTACGGATCGTGATGAGGTTGAATATGCGATGAGTCAGTAGTCGGAAGTGATGAAGGAGAAAAAAATTATTTTTCGAAATACACTTGCCATTCGTTTATGGGCAAACGTTTTTCGAAAAGACTATCACGAAATAAAATGGAAGAATCGGCGAAACCAGACCCGTTTTCAGTTTATGTGCCTTTGGAATCACTGACTGAATCGACTGTGCGTTCGATTGTATCAGTGATACAATCAAATGAATCTCAAAATTGGGATTTAAGTCAACGTACTTTACTTATCTTTTTATTAGCAATTAATAAGAAATTAACTGAACTCGAAGTCCCTGGGGAAGAACAAAATATACAATTGAAAAATGTTCGTCAATGGCTTAAGTACAGTAATGGACAAGAAATAGATTGGGAAAAATTACAACAGAAATATGATATGATAGCTGACATGAAATGTGATGGTTTAGCACGATATTATAATTCCAAAACTGCCGATCCTTATTTCGAGTTAACCGTGAATGTTGTAAGTTATTTCTTTGATTGATTTTCGAAACTATCTGTATCTTTAGCCATTTCATGGAGTAAACCAATCTCGTGAATATATGAAAAAGTATCGTAGTGAAGGATATAAAAAAGAGGAACTAAAATTGTATTGGAATGCTAAACAATTAGAAGATCTCTATTCGAACGAAGAAAACAAAGTACCACCTCATGATCCATCGGATGATGATGCTGTTGAAAATCTTCGTAAATATCCTGTTTCAAAACGAAATCATGATTGTAAAATCACTTATGTTACCAACGGTATCGAAAAAGCTGTATTCGATATACCTGAAGGCGCACAAATTATCGTTCTAAATTTTGCTGTAAGATTTAAAGAAGAATAAGGTTAACATCTTGTTGAAACGTTTTAGAATGAACAATCACCAGGCGGTGGTTATTTACGAAATGCACGTACGGGAAATTCGCGTAATTATTAAAAATAATTTAAAAAAATTTGTTTGTAGGTGCACAAGAAGAAGTTCTTCTATTCAATTCCGATGGTTATCGTGCATTGCTCGATCTAAAATACGGACGAATGGGTGGCGGTTATGCAATTCCTGAATTTGGATGTGCCTATGTTCGTAACATGCGATGTGTTCATCCTGATTCATCAGACCGAACTCGTCTAGTCGATATGCTAGTTTCAGCATGTTACTGTTTATGCGGACAAGAACTCTACGATAATCCAAAAGATCGAGAACAGGTAAAAATGAATTTTCTATTGAACAATTCGATTGATCATCATTTTTGCTTAGTTAAAAGAAAATAATCTAGCTAAATTTCAAGCATTTATGTCTGCAGCAGTCGCAAATACGATCGGTGATGGTAGTAATACATATCTTTTACTTGGTCCAATTGGTACCGGTGCATTTGGAAATGGCGTTGGAGATATTGGCGAAGCATTTCGTGATGTTCTCGATATGAAAATGATGAATTCAAATGAACCAATTCGTAAAGCTTTCGGAAATATTTGGTTTGTGTCAATAGACGATTGGAAAAATGAAGAATTCAAAGAGATTTTATCAATATTTGACACTGAGAAAAAAGAAGACAACTAATTTCTAAATATTCGTTTATTAGACAAAAAAAAACTGTGATTTGTTTGTCATTTATTTTTTATAAACATCGGCATAAAGGGAACGTTTCCACCAAACCGATGGTGTTAATGTTGCTGGATCGACATTTGACACACGTAACATTAAACCATAGCAAACAATATCTTCCGTAATAAATTGTTCACCTTCTTTGCCAAATATAATCCATTCTAATTCGCTATTATTAAAATTTGGATCGACTTTGACAGTTGCTTTGTATTGATCGTGTATCAAAGTTTCAGGACCAATGAATTTAATCGAAGCCGGATTGACTCGACATTGAAATACTAATTGATACCAAAAGACTTCGCCATTTTTTTTCGTTTGTTTCCACGGGAGAGCATATCGTGGATGAGCACAGTATTCAATACTTGGCGAAACGTAAACTCGAGCTGTGCCATCCTGATAAAAACAACCTGTTGTACTAACTTTGAGACCTGATGTGAGAATTTTCGACGCATTTTCACCTCGAGTACCGTGATAAGCGAGATACCAATGACCCCAACGAGCATCGAATTCTGTGTTATCTTTAGCAACTTTGATACCGAAACGTTTCCAACCTGAAGGACAAAAATACGGTTTTCCACCTTGATTAATCGGCGAAGACCAATAGTGAATATCTTTCGTTGTATCCGCTTGCCAACCATAGACTTTATTCCATCGTGGATCCATTAATTTATCTTCAATTTTCAATCCAAATTCTCCCAATGTAATCGATTCAACAGGTACATTCAAATCTTGGCAACATTTTCTTACAGCTTGCATTCGTGCAGCTGCATCGGGCGCTGTACCATTCAAATCGTCGACCACTTTCTTTCCGAAAGGTGGTTGAACAATCAAATGAATGATGCCTTTCGTTCGATCGACATTTTCCACACGAATGTTCTTCGTTGGTATGAGAAAAGCTTTGCATAGATTCGAAGAGAATTCCTCCCAAATACCATCGGAATTGTTCGCCCAACGATCCGTATTTGCAGTATCCAATTCCAATTGAACAAGAACTGGCATTTCCTGAGCTGAATAATAAAAAGAATTCATCAATAAAATTTCTGTTTTTTTTTTGTTTTGTTACCTTCGGGTTCTTTAATTTCTCCTGATATAACGGGAACATCGTCGCTTTTACTTGTTTTCTTCGGTTTAGTAACTGTTTTTTTCAATTGTTTATCGAATTGTTCGTTATTTTCCGAACCGACAGCTAATCGACATAGAAGAGCAGCGAGAGCATATTTCTTCGCTTTTTGAGCTAATCTTTGTCGGCCGAATTCGGCTTTCACTTCTTCTAATTGAATTTCAACTGCAAACAAAAACAAACAAAATTCAATGATCATCGAATTCTCAATGCTTACATTGATCAGGTTCAGGCTTTTTATTTCGAATTTCATCTCGTTTTGCCAGCCATTGCTGAGCATAATTAATCATTCCATCAACATCAAGTCGATCCAATTGTTTGCATAATTCATCTGGATTTGTTTCATCTTGTTTGTCTTTATCGAGTATAAATAATTGTCGAACAAATTTCCGTATGATTTCTAATCTCGGCGGTTCNACATAGACAACTGTTCGTGCAGCAAGTAGTTTCTTTGCATTATCGAAAATTCGATTCGTTTGTGTTAATGTTGCATAATTATTTTCAGTTGCAGCTTGATTAAATTTATTATTTCGAGTATTGATTTCACTTATACGTGCACCGTACGCATCTTTCCACCATCGTCGAACATGTTGAACAACATTATCAGCGTCAGCTTCTTGTAAAATTGTCATAAGTTCATCGAAATTAACTTGAAATCGTTGTGCTGAATTGATATATTCGTATGTTTCATTGCAAAGTTCAACGAAATTTTTCGTATTGCCAAATGATCGTGCAGAATTCTTCAAACGAAGAATATATTGTCCTGCTGCATTGACTTTCGTTTGAGTTTCAGCTCGTAATGTACCAATACATGTTTCATCGTCGATGACTGTTCGTTTTTCTTTCGTCGTACCTTTGTCTCGAAGTTCTTGAACAAATCCATCGACCAATGCTTGATCAGCACTATGCGAACCGTGATCTTTCTCCGGCGGTTTTTTTTTTAAAAAAATCGATTTTTCCTTTCGAATTTTCTCATATTTCTCAGTTTCTTCTTTCTCAATTTCTCCGATACGATCATCGATTAATTGAACTTGATCATCAATAAAATTTCCAAGACAAAATGCTAAATCTTCATCCATGAGTTCTTTATTTGAAATTTACTCGGAAGTGACGAAGAATACAAAACAACAAGAAAGAACAAACTCTGGGCGGCAAAGAACAAACAGAAAAAAAAACTCAGATGGCGTCGTCAAGTGACTTGAAATAGGAAGACAAATTTTTTGCCAGTTGAGTGACATGAATTTCTTCTTGTAAATTCGTGTCCCGATTTCTAACAAAACAAACACCATTTTTAATCGATTCGTCCTTGAGAATTAAATGAAATGGAATGTGCTCGCAGGATTGTTCGTCAATTAAACGAAGAACACGAAGATGATATTGATAGGTCAAAGATTTCGAAAGATACAAACAAAGTTCAGTTGACTTTTCTGATGATTCAATTGCTATTTGATAGATTGCTAATAACGGATGAATGAATTTCATTTGTGAATCAATTAATAAACTCGTTAATGTTTGATTAACATTTAAATTCAAGTCAATGGACGAATCATTGGAATTACTTTCAATGGTTTCTAATTGATACGGTTCGAAATCTTTCGAAAACTGATATTGAATACTGAATTGATTCGATTTCGTTGAGATACATTGCAATTTTTCACGTTGAGATATGTATTTCTTCCAGAAACGTGTTCGTTCATTTGATAGAGAATTTAAATTAATTTCTTTCAANGGTTTCAAATAACGAACATGAAAGTATTCATCATCGACTTGCTTGTCTTTTGCTAAAATCAATGGTAAATTTGATGAATTTTTTGGCTGATTATCTTGCCAAGCAATTGTCAAGTTTGTCGATGGTTTGATTTGATCGATTGAATCAACCCAAAGGAAATTATAACGACCTAAACTATGTCGAATGAACGATTCAATCCATTCACGTCGAAAATTGAACAGTAAATTCGATGCTAACGG
>JGI26536J50258_1002703_pt1 | contig 11172 bp, 13 predicted proteins | sample ThiBiot_750_plan_FD_50258 | JGI IMG/M metagenome (IMG submission 50258)
TCGAATTGTTCTGAAAATCTGAATAAATCATTTTGTTCATCACATCCTTGTCAAAACAATGGAACATGTTTAGAATCTCCAACAAGTGCCGATGGAATTTGTCGATGTCAACAAGGTTTCGGCGGGAAATTTTGTGATGAAATCGTGAAATGTGGTGATCAACAATGTCAATATCCTGATCAAGTTTGTTTGGCTGATAGTTGTGTGAATGTCACTGGTGAACTCTATTGTCTTTTAAACGAATGTCAACATGGCGGAACTTGTGATCCGTTGACACGACAATGTTTGTGTCCGAATGGATTCGCCGGAATGAAATGTGAATTGAAAAGTTTATTTTGTGATCAAACAACAAATCCTTGTCGAAACAATGGAACCTGTCTTCCGTTAGAAAATCGTTGTCACTGTACAAATTATTTTACGGGCAAATATTGTGAACATTTTATTCAATTGAACAATTAAATTCAAACGAACATTTTCTTCTTCTTTGATATTCATTTATTCATGTTTCGTTTTACTTCTCTTCTAAGTTACATAAACTTACAAATAAATTCTAGTGTTGTTATTCGCACTTTGTACTCGTTTTCGATAGATGTCATTTCAAAGAAAAGTCACGGGTTGAAATATAGTACCCAAATAGTTCGTTCGTTGATTGTGATGAGGATAAAAACCAATAGAAAAAGTTGATATTTAAACATTCAAATATAATCGATAGATCTTATTGTCGAAAGGACCTTGAACTTTCAAGGAATTCTTTTATCTTTTTTTTTTGTTCTTCTTTTGAATATAAAATTGAACAAATGTTACTTCGGTTTAGATTATGAAATCATCTTCGTTTCTCTTTCGCTTTTTACTTACAAATCGAACATTTTCACGACGATTTTCTGCTGAAAATCTTTCAAAAGAATTCGAAAATGCGAAAAGTCGTTTAGAATCATCATCGATTCAAGTTGATAATGAAACTAAATTGAAGCTCTACGGTCTATTCAAACAATCAACGGTTGGACCTTGTTCGACGCCTAAACCCGGTCTTACTGATTTCGTTGGTCGAGCCAAATGGACAGCTTGGTCCAGTCTGGCCAATCTTTCCCAACAAGACGCACAAAAACAATACATTGAAACCATTCAACAATTGACTTCGTCGTCGTCTTCGGCAACAACAAATCAAAGTAAAATATTTCCTTTCGAAATCGAATGAATTCAATTTGAATAATAAATTAGAAGAATCCAATGACGACAAAAGTTCGTCATCTGCTGAACATATTCAATTATTGAAAAAGAGTCCAGCTCATTGGGAAATCGCGTTAAATCGTCCTGAGAAATATAATGCAATTACTCAGCCAATGTACGAAAAAATCATTGAAATTCTCGATCAAGCTGCACAAGATAAACAATTAGTTCTTCTGACTTTTACTGGCAGAGGAAAATTTTATTCAGCTGGAACTGATTTAGTTGATTTTGCTAAAATGGCCGTAAGACTTTGATTTTCTTTTCCAATCGAAATTCTTATTCTTATTGTTTAGACATCAACAACGAATTTAAAAGATTCAGTCGAACAAGGTCAAAAAATGTTGGAGAAATTCATCGGAAAATACATTGATTTTCCTAAGATTTTAATATCATTTGTCAATGGTCCAGCTGTTGGTATTTCTGTCTCGACATTGGCACTATTCGATGGTGTTTACGCATCTTCAAATGCTACATTTTCATTACCATTTACTCGAACAGCTCAATCAGCTGAAGGTTGTTCATCATTTTTATTTCCTCAGTTAATGGGTTCACTTCACGCCAAAGAACTTCTTCTTTTCGATAAGAAATTAACTGCTCAACAAGCTCAACAACGAGGTTTAGTTACACAAGTCATCGATGACAAACAATTCGAAAGTGAAAAAGACAAAATTTGTCAAGAGATTTTATCTTTACCAAAAGGAAGTCTTCTCACGAGCAAAGCTCTCATTCAAAAATGGAACAAACAACAATTACATCAGGTCAATTTACATGAAACTGAAGTTTTAAAACAACGTTGGTTAACTGAAGAATTTCTTCAAGCTATGATGGATTTTATGCGAAATCGAAAGAAGAAATAATTTTCTTTTTTTTCAATTTTAACAAGAAAAAGCAAATAAACGCACTCNGTTCTTTCTTCTTCTTCTTCTTTTTTTTAATTTTCAGATAAAAATGAATCGAAATGTTGTAAATTGTCCAAAAGATAAATATTATTTTGGTCCATCGAAATATTTAACCAAACGAATTTCTTTGAAATCGAATGTCAATCGAAAATTAGATTTCAGCATCGAAGGTGGTCAAACACTCTCCAATCGCATTCGAATTTCTTCTGTTATTTGGAATTCCGACGCGTATGCCAAAGGTCTTCGACCCAACGATCAAATTCTCTCAGTCAACGGCATTTCCTTTGAAAATCTCAGTTTATCTCAAGCGAATCAAGTTCATTTTCTTTGCTGTCGACACTTCGTTTCGATTGTTTTATTTTTGTTTTGCTCAGATTCTTCATTCATTCGATGAATTCGATTTAACAGTTCGAACAGTTCGTTTAAATGATTTAGACGGGACATTGTACGATTGGTTCGATAGTGAAACTCATCGTTCGAGTTCTCCTCCTCCATCGACTTATCTGTCGTCGAATGTGATTTTACCTTATCCTGAGAAATTCATTGAAATTCGTTTGGAAAAAGATCGTCGTCTTGGTTTGGTGATTCGCGGTGGAGTTGAATATGGTCTAGGAATTTTTATTTCGGGTGTTGATCAATATTCGTTGTCGGATCAACATGGAATTCGTGTTGGCGATCAGATTTTATCGGTGAATGAAATCGATTTTCGTCACATCAGTCATCGACGTGCCGTTCAAATTCTCAAAAGTTCGAATCTTTTGAAAATTCATTTGCGACGAATGAACAAATTACCTCAACCGAAAACGAGAAATTCCAATGATTTTCTGTTGAAATTGATTTCATTTGAAACGAATCAACGAAAGATTCAACAAGATTTGAACGATTATTTTCAACGAACGATTTCCATCGAACAACTTTTTCGAAGTTTATTACAAATTTTAGACGAACAAAATCAATTCAATCGAAATGAAATCTTTGATCTTTTAAAAAAACAAATCTCTCGTCAAGATATCGATCGATTGGAAATTTTGATTTTAAAAGATGATTTCAATCGTCTCAAGGTTTGTTTGTCTCTTTGTTTTGCTTGAATTTTCAATTGCAAACGTTTCCTTCTCATAGAAAATTCTCATAAAACTCTTTCGAAGGTAAAAGAAAGGACACAACTTTGTGTTTGTTTGTTTGCTCGTTCTTGTCTGTGTGTCATTTGACTAACATCGATTCACCATCTTCTCGTTTTCCACCGAATCTTTTCAAATAATCGACAATTATTTTTTTGTTTTCAGTTGTCTCACGATCGATTAATCGAACAATCTCAGTCTCCTGTCAAATTCAAAGCCAATCCAATGGTTTCAACAAAAAACTAATCTTTTTACTAAATGATCAATTTGTGTTCTTTTTTTTTAGTCGAAATCTCTCGAGAATTTATCGATAAAAAGCGACAGAAGTGTTACTCGTCCTCGATCATTAACATTAAAAGAAAATAATTATTCGAATTTATATCCATTTGCTCAACAAAATCCATCGAATTCATTGAGAAAAAGCAAAAGTGTTCAAAATGTTGATGAAAACGATTTGTCTGTCATCGATGAATTTCTCCAAGTAAATTCTTTTTTTTCTCCATAAAACCAATTGAAATTGATCTATTCGAAACAACAAAGGATTATTCTGATGAATATCCAATAACAATTCACAAAGTTCGTTCAACATTGGGAATCGCAATTGAAGGTGGTTTCGAAGATCGAATTCCATTGCCACGTATTGTTTATATGCAGCCGGATGGAAGTGCATATATCTCGAGTGGTTTACGTGTTGGTCATGTGATTACAAGTGTCAATGGCCGGTCGATGAAAGGATTAGCTCATCGAGATGCAGCTCTCGTTTTAGCACACGCTTTTAAAGAGAAAACTAGTTCACAAATTGAATTATTAGTTGTACAACCAATTCAGTAGCACAATGAAAAAACAAAACAAACAGTTTTCTGTAGATTTGAATTATTTTATCGAAGAAAAAAAAAACAATTTGAGATTTGAACGTATTTCGTAAAGTTTTTGTTTTGTTTTCCAATACGAATAAATTGTTTGTAGAATGAAAGTAATAATAACTTCATCATCTATTTTGTTATTGTTGATTCATATTCTACTTGAATTGGTGTTAACATTAATCTCATCGATTGATCTCATTTATTTATTTGTTTGTTCGATTGGTTATTTCGTTGTGTTAACCAAAGAAAAGAAATCATCGAATAAAGAACTTTATTTAACTCATTATTATTCATCATTACTTTTTACATTGATTCATTTTCTTGGATTTACTTTATCTTATGCTGAAATTCTTCCTTGGGAAATCATGATCGTCGTTGTTCTCTTTATTTTAATTGTTTTTTATTTAAAATCCAATTGCAATGTGTTATTGTTTGAATCAACTGACGATGAAATGAAGATAAAGAAGAGAAAATGTCTGTTAGCAAGTATTTGTTTGTATGTTTATACGATGCATTTGTGTTTAACAACAATTTGTACTCCGAAAATGTATTTCAATTGGTTTCTTTGGATAAAAAATTGTCGTTTTACCTATTCATCATTTCAGTTGAGTATTTCATTTTTGTTGAAAAACGAAAAAAAATGAATGAATTGTTTTTTAGTTCGAGTTATACATTATCCGGTGGTGTTATGATTCCATTGATTTGGACAATTGATCTCATCAAAAACTATTTTGAAAATAAAAGTTTAACTAAATAAATGAGAATGAAGTCACAGATTGTAAATCACATCTGTTGTTTGAAGGTCAATCGACTCTCGACTTTCTACTTATTGTACAGAAAATAAGATCATTGCCATCCTCAGGATAGTTTAAATCTGATAAAAAAATCTTTTGAAGAAAAAAAAAAGAAGAAAAATGCTTGATTAAGAAATAAGAAAAATAAAATTAAGAATTGTAAGTCCCAGATTGTCCTTGTGCAGTAGCTTGAGTTGTAATGACAGTTGTTGTTGTTGAAGCTAATCGATGAGCTGAATCTTCTTGTCCAATTGAAACAACTTGTTCAGTAATTTGTTCTAGACGAGCATTTGTTGCATTTTGAGCTTCTTGAAGAACATTCAATTTTCTCTAAAAAGATCAATTCAATAAAAAAATTGATTTGAAAACACAAAAACGAATGAAAATATACTTGATTCGCTTCGGTTTGTAGTTGATCGATGATTTGTCGTGCATTGGCAAGAATAGTTTCTTGTTCCAAATAAAGATTCTTTTCGAGATCAGCTAATTGTTGAGCTTTTTGTTGATTGAATTCGTCAACTTTGATTTGTAATTGATTTTGATAATCATCTTGAAATTGTTGAGCTTTAGCTTGAGCTTCGAGAAGAAGTTCTCTTTGTTTGACTTTGGTTTCATCGAGAATTCGTTGAATGATATATTTTGTTTCTCTCGATATTTGTTGAGTTCTTCGTTGAGTATAATCATCGAATTGAGCTTGAGTTGTTGATAGATTATCCAACAGTTGATTTAATCGATCATTTCCAATATTCAACGAAACTTTATTCGTTGAATCGTGACTAATTTCAGATGAAACTTGAACATTTTCNTTGTTAATTGTTGAATGTTGAACATCAGTTGATGTCACATTTGCAATAGTTTCAACATTTGAATCGAATGACATTTTTCTTTATTCTTTTGAATTGAGATGATGATATTTATATTTTCAATGTTATCACAAAACAAATAAACTAAATTAACTTCTCTTTTACTTCAACACCTTCAAAACAACGCGAAGAGTAAAGTTTTCTTTTTTATCGATTTGAACTCATTGACTGTATGATTTTATCTTTTTCTTTTTTTAAAAAAAAACAACGAAAATCCGGTTTGATAAAATAAATAAATGAGATAATTTCGTTTTAATGATTTGTTTTTGGATAACAAAAGAAAAAGAAATAAAAAAAACGCAAATCGATTTGAATGAATAGAAAACGTAATTAATCGAGAAGCATAAAGGTGACAAAAATGAAACCTTGAATAATAAAGGCAATTAACGATTCGTATCGATTCTTTGTTTTTGTTTTAATCAAAATAAACAATAAAAGATAGATTTTACTCAAGAGAAAAATGAACGGCCATTATGGAACCTAAACACAGCGGACCTAAAATCAACGAGTGTACTCAATAGCTGATTTTCATCAGAGAAAATCAAACAATCGATGAGTTCATCGTACATACGCAGTANGTTCTAAGAATATCGATGAGAAAGTTGAAACAAAGAGATGGGGAAAAACGAAATAGAAATGACAGATTATTTGATAAATGGGTTTGATTAATCTATTTGATTTAATTGATGAAATAAATTCTATAACCTTGAATTAAACAAAACGCCTTTTGTTTCTTTTTTTTTTTGAATAATGATAATTATTCTTTATTTTCATAAATAAATGAAGAAAAACAAAACAAAGAAACAAACGATGCAAAAATATAATTGAAAATGAAAATCGATTTTTGTAAAATAAAGCAAGAGGATTCATAATCTTTCGGTATATAATTTGGGCGTAGATTCTGAATTGGAATGAATCGATATTGTTCTTGGATGAACTGATGAGTGTACCGATTGTCTCGGTGATTTTTCTTGAATAACTTCAATTGTATTTGCATTTGGTTGCGTTTCATTGAGTGTCATTTGATTTGGTAAAATATTTTTAATAAGTGAACCGAGAGCAGAATTTTCTGGAACAAAATCTTGTGGTACATGCCAATTGAGACTATCATCAAAATATGAATCATTATCTGGAGTTGAAAATATAGGTAAACGTAGAATAGCACCCGTAATTAAACCTCCAACAATAGCCATAGCTAATGTTAGAACTAGACCAGCACATTGATAAGCAGCTTGTTTCGCTGGTGTTCGATGAACACCTCCGGATAAACATTGATCAGTGAGATTTTCTTCGTAAAGTGATCGTTTGGGCATACTAGCAAGAACAATCGATGCTATGGCAGAGAGAACACCAGGCATTCCATGAAGATTATGAACACCACATGTATCATGAATTTGAAATTTCTTTAATTTTTCTAATAAATATTTGTAACCTAATGTTGAAATCGTTCCAGCAACACTTCCAATAATCATTGCACCAAATAAACCAATGTTTTTATCTGCAACTGTTCCAACGGCAACACCGCCAGCTAAGGTTGCATTTTGAATATGAATAATTTCTTCTTTTCCTTTGCCAACTAATGCCGAAATAATAAATGTAAGAATAACTGATGCACAAATACTAACATATGTATTGACAATGGCACGTAAACGACCATCTCCAGTTGCTGCTCCAGCATTAAANGACGGCCAAAAACAGAAGAGAAACAATGTTCCAACCATTGAAAAGATATCCGATGCATAACTTGAACTTTCTTTTTCTGATTGAACTGTTTTTCGATGTTGAAGAACAAATGATACGGCTAAACCAAAATACGCACCAAATGCATGTACAAATATCGATCTAAATCAAGTTTTATTCTTATTTGAATTGAATTTAGTTTTGTAGAAAACCTACTCTCCAGCATCATAATTACAAAAGTAAATTAAACCAATATATTCATTCCAAACTTGAACAACAACTTCAATCAATGCTAAAACAACTAATTGAGCTGGATTAGTTTTGCCAAGAACAGCTCCAAATGAAATTAAAATCGATGCACAAACGAAATCAGCATGTAGAAGACTTTTGATGCTAACTTCAAATGATTTTGTGGCTGTATTCCAATCGAATACATATCCACGAATGAGAATCGCCCATTCCAATACAAATGCAGCAATGAGAAAGTTAAATGACACTGAAGAAAATGAATACCGACGAAGAAATGTCATGAGAAATCCAAAACCAATAAACATCATCACGTGAACATCTTGGAAAAATGGATAATAAAATTCGACTATTCCATTTTCATATGCATTTCCTGATGATCGAGTGTTTCCAGTGGAATTTATTGAATGATCTTCAATTAATCCATATTCACTATGAACACCATATAAAATTATAAAGATACTTTGAAAAAAGAGTAAACCTATAGGAAACATATACTGTTTCGAATAGGTTTTAACATAATCCATAAATTCATCGAAATCAACCATCTTGTCGCAATAATAAAAAACGAAATCTATGAAAATATTATCGAAATATTCGCATTATATATATATATACGAAGGTGTGTGCAAACACTCCTGCGCATTTCTCTCTCTCTCTCTCTTTCCGTCTCGCTATTTGTTGTTTTTTTTCGATAATTTGAAATGATTGACAATATGATATCGTTGAGTGACTAGATATTTTGTTCGTTTTTTATGATTCAAGGATTATTTTGTTGATAATCATGATACGATAGAGAGAGAGAAATATTGCTTATCGAACAAATCTAATTATCGAAGTGTCATCAAAGCATTGTTTTTTATTACTCTCCTATTTTCAACAAGACTCATTAATCAACTCATTCTTCTTATTTTCAAAGCAAATTCATCGATTTATTATTTCATTTGAACAAAATAATTCTTCTACTTCTTCGGTTTTTTTTTGTTTTTTTTTCTCGTGAGTACAAAACAAAATCCCTTTTGAGGGCAAATCAAATCATAATCAACGAACATCAAAAACAATTCGCAAACAGGTGATTTACCCTAGATTATCTCTTTCAACCATTGAAACTAAAAAACATTCGAGTCTTTTCTTTGATTTAGGTCAANNCACAAAAAAAAACACATTGAAATATCTATTCAATTGATTAGGAGTCGATTCAAAATAAATATTTTTGTTTATTNNGTTTTCTGTTGAAAAGCAAAAGTTTAGTGTTCCGGTTCAGGTCGATTCTTGGCTACAAACATAAGTCCATAAATGACNAATGCACAAATACTAAATTGTAGAGCAATAATTTCCAATCCCACACACCAAGAGACTCGAACTNTATAGGTATTCTTTGATTGTTGTTCAAGATATTCTTGCCAAATGGTTGATAGAGTATCTAAACANAAAATCAAATCAATTTTCTATTGAATTCAATCGAATGAATGAACCATTTNGATACGAATTAGCAATTAAATCCGAATGAAAAATTAATTGATTGAGATCTTGTCTTAAGAATGCACCCGTAATAGCCAAAGCCACAATGATAAATAAAATCGTCAAGGATAAAAGAATAAAACTCAAAGGTAAAAACCATTTTAAAATATAATCATATCGCATTGCAGAGATTATATGAGAAAACATGACCATCACAGCAAGACACAATGCAGCTAAGAATGTCATCGATAGAACGACTTTCGAACGAACACTTTGACTAAAATATCAATTGACTTTCAAAAAAAAAAGAATATTTCGAAATCTCATCGATTTACTCGCATTTGCAATATTGCGGATTGAAACGACGAATTGAACATGTAATATGTGGCGAACTAACAGCGGCTACTAAACATTCCGACGAATATTCAATTTTTTTGGCAACGATGTATTCATTTGGAATACAAATTTCCGTTAAAAAACTATTTTGATATTCAGTTAAATTAGCTTCATTTTCTTCGAGGAATGCCGATGCAACATTGGCTTGATAACAACGTCGAGTTAATGAAGAAAACCAACCTTGTAAAATTTGACTTTGATTACAATTTATACATTCATGAAAAATCCAACGATTGAATGACATCGCAAGAATATGGAACATAAAACTGATTGTAACCGTGAGAAATGCGAGACCTCCTAAACGATGTAGACGTTTCATTTTCGTTTTCGTTTTCTTGTTTGTGCCGATTATTTGACGAGCTACGTATCAAAATAGAAACTAATCATGCGCGTCGAATGATTTGTCTTTAACCAATCAATTTATTTCGAAGGGGAAGAAAAACGAAGAACGTAAGCAAAAAAATTAAGTTCGAAATTTGTTTTTCAGCTGTTGAAAATGTTTTTGAAAAAGAGTTCGTTGATGTTGATCACGTTGTTCCAATTGAATGGCTTGTTCAATATGTTGAAATGCATTCAATCGATCGTTTAATTTATCATAAACAATTGACAATGAAAAATGAAGTTGACTTAATCGAGGAATTTCATNGATCGACAAACATTTCAATGCTTTGTCATCGTATTTCGTTTGAGAAACGAACAGATTTCGATGGGTTTTACTTGGATTCGAATTCGAATTGACATTCGAATAGAAACGAAGACATTTACTTAAATGATAAACACATTTGTGATATTTGTTTTGCTTGAGATAGAGTAAAGCGAGATAATTATGAATATTAATTAAATTGAAATAATTGATATATTGAAATGAATAATCAATATCAAGAATTCGTTTCAAATAATCGATTGCTAAATGAATTTCATTTTTTAAAATAAATAAATGAGAAATATTTAAATAAAGATTTCTCAATTGACAATTGGTTGGCAAATAAAATAATAAGAAGATTTCTAATGAACTCAAATAATGTTCGAGAGCACGATCATAATCGTTTAAACCTTCTTTACAAATATTTCCTAATTGATAATGTAAATAACCATTTTCTTTGTTCGAAATATTTTCATCAAGTTCATTCGACATTTGCAGATAAATTCGTGTTGCTTCTTCGATATCATCTAAAGTAGATGGGCAACTATTTTCTTTTTGAATTGAAACTATTGTTGTTTGTTCATCTTCGGTTGTTTGATTTGTCGATGAGATTTGATTCTTTGTTGATAGATATTCATTGAATCGACATCTAGATTTTCAGAACAAGAAAAAGCCCCGATAAATTCGAAATCAAATTGAAATACAAACGTTTGACAAGGTCGTCCGCCTTCAACATTAACAATCGCAAATGAAGCTGATTTACTTCCAAGGGGAATATTTAATTTATGTTTGTATTCACAACAAACAGATATTCTTGAATCAATCATTCCATCGACATACAATGTCAATGCAAATGGAAACGAATTTTGTCGACGAGATTTAAATGTAAATTCGTCTAAAGAAAACAAATTTCATTTTTACGAATTAACAAGAACAAAAAAATGAACCATTTGGTTTTAAATTATTTTTAAAAACGCAAATA
>JGI26536J50258_1002707_pt1 | contig 11163 bp, 10 predicted proteins | sample ThiBiot_750_plan_FD_50258 | JGI IMG/M metagenome (IMG submission 50258)
CTGGCGGGCATGGCCGACAGCGAGACCTCCGTCCCCCCTCCCGCCGGTGAGAATCGCGCACCCGCGCGGTCCTGGTTCCTCCGCAGACGGCGCGAGCTCGGGGAATCGCTCGAGACCCTCGAACCCGTCGACGCGTCCCTGCCCCGCGGGGTGCGGCTCGCCGGGGCCTGGTCATGGCGCCTGCTCGTCATCGGCGCCGTCATCGCCGTCGTCGTCTTCCTGATCGTCCAGCTGCGCCTGATCGTCATCCCGGTGCTGATCGCGGTGCTGCTCGCCGCCCTGCTCGTGCCGTTCAAGGACTTCCTGCACCGGCACGGCTGGCCGCGCTGGCTGGCGATCGTCGCCGCGCTGATCGCCCTCGTGATCGTGGTCGGCGGCCTGCTCTACCTGGCGATCTGGCAGGTCAGCCGCGAGAGCCACGAACTCCGGACGCAGTCGGTCGCCGCGTTCGACCAGTTCCGCTCCTGGCTCACGACCGGCCCGCTCGGCCTCAGCGAGGGTCAGATCGACGGCGCCTTCCAGTCGCTCTGGACCTCGATCCAGCAGGACAGCCAGGTCTTCATCTCGGGCGCGCTGTCCCTGGGCTCGACGCTGGGCCACGTGCTCGCGGGCGCCCTGCTGACGATCTTCAGCGTCCTGTTCATCCTGATCGACGGCAAGAGCATCTGGGGCTGGATCGTGCGCATCTTCCCGCGCAACGCCCGCGCCGCGCTCGACGGCGCCGGCCAGGCCGGCTGGGTCACGCTCCGCAACTTCGCCAAGGTGCAGATCCTGGTCGCCTCGATCGACGCCCTGGGCATCGGGCTCGGCGCGTTCTTCCTCGGCCTGCCGCTGGTCATCCCGATCAGCGTGCTCGTCTTCCTCGGCTCGTTCATTCCGATCGTCGGTGCCGTGGTCACCGGTGCGCTCGCCGTCTTCATCGCCCTGGTCTTCAAGGGCTGGGTGTTCGCGCTCATCATGCTCGGCGTCGTCCTGCTGGTGCAGCAGGTGGAGGGGCACGTGCTGCAGCCGCTCATCATGGGCACCGCGGTGAAGGTCCACCCGCTCGCGGTGGTGCTGGCGGTGGCCGGCGGCTCGCTGCTCGCGGGCATCCCGGGCGCCCTCTTCGCCGTGCCGTTCGTCGCCGTGCTGAACGTGATGGTGCACTACATCTCCAGCGGGACGTGGCGCGGTGAAGAGCGGGCCGAATACAGTCCGCCGGCCGGCGCGATCTGGGAGACCGTCCCGCGCGCGGTGCGCCGCCCGCGGGCCTGAACGCCCGGCTCCACCGCATACACCGTGCGGAATATGGCGGCGAGTAGGCTGTGCGAGTGGCTACCGTGACCGACTCCACGCGCACTCCTTTCGCCGGCCCCGGCCTGGACGAGATCGAAGCCGCGCGCGCCATCGTCTCGCGCGTGGCGCAGCCGACGCCGATGGAGAGCTCGCGCTACCTGACCGACGTGCTCGGCGCCCCCGTGCTGCTCAAGTGCGAGAACCTGCAGCGCACCGGGTCGTACAAGATCCGCGGAGCGTACAACCGGATGTCGAAGCTCGACGCGGAGGAGCGCGCCCGCGGCGTCGTCGCCGCGTCCGCGGGCAACCACGCGCAGGGCGTCGCCTTCGCCGCCCGCGAGCTCGGCATCCACGCCACGATCTTCATGCCGGTGGGCGTCGCCATCCCCAAGTTCCAGGCCACCCGCGCGTACGGCGCGGACGTGGTGCTGAGCGGCAGCATCGTCGACGAGACGCTGCGCGCCGCGGCCGACTTCGCCGCCGAGACCGGCGCCGTCCTGATCCCGCCGTTCGACCACCGCGACGTCGTCGCCGGGCAGGGCACGCTCGGCCTCGAGATCCTGGACGAGGCTCCGGAGGCGACGACCATCGTCATCCCGATCGGCGGAGGCGGCCTCATCTCCGGCGTCGCCAGCGCGGTCAAGCAGCGGGCACTGCTGGAGGGACGCACGATCCGCGTGATCGGTGTGCAGGCGGCGAATGCGGCGGCCTACCCGGTCTCGCTCGCCGCCGGCGAGCCCACCGAGATCTCACTGGTGCCGACGATCGCCGACGGCATCGCGGTCAGCAAGCCGGGCCTCCTGAACTTCTCGATCATCCGCGACGCGGTCGACGAGGTCGTCACCGTCACCGAGGACGACATCGCCCGAGCGATGCTGGTGCTCCTCGAGCGCGCCAAGCTCGTCGTCGAGCCCGCCGGAGCGGCAGCGGTCGCCGCCATCCTCGCCGACAAGGTCGCCGCCGACGGCACCACGGTGGCCATCCTCTCGGGCGGCAACATCGACCCGCTGCTCATGCAGCGCGTCATCGGGCACGGCCTCGCCGCCTCCGACCGCTACCTCAAGCTCTCGATCATGATGCCCGACCGCCCCGGCCAGCTCGCGCGCATCGCCGAGATCCTCGCCGGCGTCAACGCGAACGTCGTGGAGGTGCTGCACACCCGGCACGGCCGCGGCCTGCAGATCAGCCAGGTCGGTCTCGACGTGAGCGTCGAGACCCGCGGCACCGAGCACCGTCAGCAGGTCATCGAGGCGCTCCGCACGGCGGGCTACGACGCCGTCGTCGACTACGAGTAGACGGTCAGGGACGCCGCCGGTCGGCCATCAGGGGGTCAGCACGATCCGCCCGAACACCCGCCCGGCATCCATCAGCCGGTGGGCCTCCGCCGCCTGATCCAGGGGCAGCACGGCCTCCACCACCGGGTGCAGGGCGCCCTGCGTCGCGGCCGCGAAGAGCTCCGTGCGCGCGGTGCGCAGCGCATCCCGCGGCACCGAGTCGAGGCTGAAGGTCGCGAACGAGCGGGACTGCTGGAACGAGCGCAGGAGGTGCGCGCCGAAGTCGGCGGGCGGGAACCCCGCGACCGCCCCGACGAGCACCAGACGGCCGTTGGGGGCGAGCCGGTCGAGGAACAGGGGGAGGTCCTCGCCGCCGACGATGTCGACGATCACGTCGAACGCCGCGGGTGCGGTGGCGTCGCCCGCGCCGCTGCGATCCAGCACGTGCGTCGCACCGAGCTCGCGCAGCCGTTCCCCGCGCGCGGGGGAGGAGGTGGTGACGGCGATCGCCGGGGCGCCGTCGCGCGCCGCGAGCTCCACGGCGGCGATGCCGATGCTGCCGGCGGCGCCGCGGACGAGCAGGGACTCGCCGGGCGCCAGGTGCGCGTGGGCGAGCGCGAACTGCGCGACCGGGCCGGCGCTGCCGAGGGTGACCGCGTCGATCGACGTGAGCCCGTCGGGCAGGGCGACGATGTCATCGACCTGCGCGACCGCCTCCTCGACGTAGCCGCCGCCCGTTCCCGTGAACGCCCAGACGCGCCGACCGACCCACGACGCCGCCACGCCGTCGCCCGTCGCCGTCACGACGCCCGCGACCTCGCTGCCGGGGATCAACCCCTCCCGGAACCCGAAACCGCCGAGCGTGCCGCGTCGGATGACGGCATCCACCCCGCCGACGCCGATCGCCTCGGTGCGCAGCACGACCTGCCCGGGCGCGGCCACCGGTGACGGCGCCTCGACGACCTCCATCCCGCTCGGGTCTCCGAATCGGCGGATGGACACTGCTCGCATCGTGGTCTCCTCGTCCTGCTCGCGCTCTGCGATACTGAGAGCCACGGTAATGGACGCCCCCGTCCACTTACCCGAAGTGAGAACGAGGACGGGACGATTGCCTCAGATGCTCCGAGCCGACGCCCAGGACAATCGCGACCGGGTGCTGGAGGCGGCGCGCCGGCTCTTCGCCGAGCGCGGCATCGACGTGACGATGCGGGAGGTCGCCCGGCACGCCGGCGTGGGCCCGGCCACCCTCTACCGGCGGTTCCCGACCAAGCAGATCCTCGTCGACGAGGCGTTCGCGGAGGAACTCCGCGCGTGCCGGGGGATCGTGATCGACGGCTGCGCCGATCCCGACCCGTGGCGCGGGTTCTGCACCATCATCGAGAGCATCAGCGTGCTCAACGGTCGCAACCACGGTTTCGTCGAGGCGTTCCTCTCCGCGAGCCCCGCGGACCAGAGCTTCACCGGCCACCGGACGGCCCTCCTCCAGATGCTCTCCGACCTGGCACTCCGGGCGCAGGCGGCAGGGAGTCTGCGACCCGACTTCGTTCTCGACGACCTCGTGCTGGTGCTGCTCACCGGTCGGGCCTTGTCGACCACGCCGGTCGAGGGCCGCGCGGCCGCCGCCCGGCGCTTCGCCGCTCTGGCCATCGACGCGTTCCGCGCCTCGGATGCGCATCGGCCGCTGCCGCCGCGTCCACGGCTGCAGGGCGCGCTCTGAGCCGCGCGGGCGAAACGACGACGGGCCCGCGATCTCTCGCGGGCCCGTCGTGATGCTGAGACGTCGTTACTGTCCGGCGTAGGTCTCGACCTGGGTGATCTCCACCGCGATCTGACGGCCGTTCGGGGCCGTGTACTCGGTCTTGTCGCCGATGTTGAGGCCGAGGATGGCCGCACCGAGCGGGCTCTGCTCGCTGTACACGGGCAGCTCGCTGCCGGCCGCGATCTCGCGGTTGCCGATGAGGAAGACGCTCTCGTCCCCCGCGATGGTCGCGGTCACGACCGTGCCCGGCTCCACGACGCCGTGGCTCTCCGGTGCGTCGCCGACGGTGGCGGAGCGCAGCAGGTTGGTCAGCTGCACGATGCGGGCCTCGATCTTGCCCTGCTCGTCCTTGGCGGCGTGGTAGCCGCCGTTCTCCTTGAGGTCGCCCTCCTCGCGGGCCGCCTCGATGCGCTTCGCGATCTCGTTGCGGCCGTTGATGCTGAGCTCCTCGAGTTCCGCCGCGAGGCGGTCGTAGGCATCCTGGGTCAGAAAGGTGACCGGTGTCTCCTGGGCCATGGTGAGCTCCTTTGCGCCCGCGGCGATGGCCGCGTGGGCAGATAGGCCGGCCGGGGCCGGTGGGTAAAGTAGACGCCCCGACCTCGGTCGGGGCGTATCCACAGAATGCTAGGTCAGCCAGCAGGTGTTAATCAAACCTGTGTTGCTCTGCTGGATGGTGCGGATCGTCTCGGTGTGCTGGGTGACCCGGAGGTCGGAGCCCGGGTAGCTGACGATGCGCCAGCCGACGATCGCGAAGTCTTCGTTGAGCGCCTGGATGGCGCAGGTGACGGGCGTCCCCTTCGGCGCGTTGATCGTGAAGCTGATGTCGACGTGGTGGGCGTCGGTGATGGTGTACGCGGTGTCGGTGGCCTCCAGATCGGACTGGTTGTTGTCCCAGCCGGCCCAGAAGACCCAGGCGACGACGACCACGAGCACGGCGACCGCCCCGCCGATGAGGAACCAGCGGTCGCGGCGCTTGCGCTGCGGGGTACGCCCGTATCGGCGATCGATGGTCTCCGTCACGGCCATGCTCGCCGGTTCCGCCTCTCGGTACACGTTCAGGCCTGCCGTCGGGGCGGCGGTAGGCTGAGTCAAGACTAGGAGACGAAGCTGAGAATCGCGGCTTCCTCCCGACTCGAGAGAAGAGATCCCCGAACGATGATCGCCGACGCCCTCCTGCACGCCTCCGTCTGGCTGGCCGCGACGCCGACCCCGACCCCGTCGAGCGGCCCCAGTGAGGATCAGGTCNCCCCGGGCGTCGTCGGATTCGTCGTCACCTTCCTCGTCGCGGTCGCCGTGGTGCTCCTGGTGATCGACATGGTCCGCCGCATCCGCCGCGTGCGCTACCGCGCCGAGATCGCCGCGAAGCTCGACGCCGAGCAGGCGGGCGAGCAGAGTGCCGCGCAGGCCGCCGAGGACGACGACCGGGCGTAGCCCGCTCAGCCGGCTCCGCTCAGCCCGCTCCGCTCAGCCGACGTTGTAGGCCGGGTGCAGGGCGATCAGCAGCGTGGCCGTCCAGTGGCAGAGGAACGCCAGCACGGTCAGCGTGTGGAAGATCTCGTGGAAGCCGAACTTTCCCGGGAACGGGTTGGGCCGCTTCACGCCGTAGATGACGGCGCCGACCGTGTAGAACACGCCGCCGACGAGCACGAGCACCATCATGGCGACGTTGGCGTTCACCAGGTCGACGATGTACATCATCGCCGCCCAGCCCAGCAGCAGGTAGATCGGCACGTACAGCCAGCGCGGGGCGTTGATCCAGAACACCCGGAAGCCGATCCCGAGCAGGGCGCCGCCCCAGACGAAGCAGAGCAGCAGGACCCCCTTCGCCGGCGGGAGCGCGAGCACCGCGAGCGGCGTGTAGGTGCCGGCGATCAGCAGAAAGATGTTGGCGTGGTCGATGCGCTTCAGGATGACCTTGGTGCGCGGCTTCCAATTGAAGCGGTGGTACAGCGCCGAGTTGCCGAAGAGCAGCATCGAGGTGAGCACGAAGACGGCCGACGCCCACTTGGCGGGAGCGCCCTGCGCGAGGCAGATGAGCACGATGCCCGCAGCGATGGTGAACGGGAAGGTGCCCGCGTGGATCCAGCCGCGCCAGGTCGGCTTGATCTCGCCCGGATTGGCCGGGGAGGCATCCAGCAGCGGGATGTTCGGCAGGTCTCGTCCCTGATCGCGCGCCGCGGCGTCGTCCGCCTGGACGGCCGCGTCCGACGCGTCGAGCGACGAGGCGGGCTCGTGCAGCAGCTCGGCGACATCCTCGGGTTCGTGGCGGTTACGGGGCGACATGGCCCAAGCGTAGGGGAATCCGGTGGCGGGATGCTGAGAGCCGCACCAAGTGCGGGGCGCTAACGTATCCCCGTGAGCAAACGCAGTACCGTCCCGGGGAGCGGGCTGCTCTACGGGCTCTACCAGAAGCGGCTGCGCCGTGAGCTGGCGGGACTGGGCGAGCAGGCACTCCCGAAGCATGTCGCCATGATCATCGACGGCAATCGGCGCTGGGCGCGGCAGGCCGGGCTCACCACCGTGGCCCACGGGCACCGCGCCGGAGCCGCGAAGATGCGCGAGTTCCTGGAATGGTGCGACGACCTGGGCGTCTCCGTCGCCACGCTGTACCTGCTGTCGAGCGACAACCTCACCAACCGCGAGAGCACGGAGCTGTCCGCGCTCATCGAGATCATCGCCGAACTGGCCGACGACCTCTCCCGCTACCGCGACTGGCGCGTCCAACACGTCGGCTCGACCGCCGGCCTCCCGGAGCCCCTCGTCGCCGCCCTCGTGGCCGCCGAGCAGCGCACGGCCGGCAACACCGGCATGCACATCAACCTCGCGGTCGGCTACGGCGGACGCAAGGAGATCACGGACGCGATGCGCAGCATCGTCGCCGCCCACCACGCCGACGGCGGCAGCCTCGAGACGCTGGCCGACCTCCTGACCCCGGACATGATCGGCGAGCACCTCTACACCGGCGGCCAGCCCGATCCCGACCTCGTCATCCGCACTTCGGGCGAGCAGCGGCTCAGCGACTTCATGCTCTGGCAGAGCGCCCACTCCGAGTTCTACTTCGTGGAGGCCCTCGGGCCGGACCTGCGCGAGGTCGACTTCCTGCGCGCCGTGCGCGACTACTCCCGCCGCCAGCGCCGCTTCGGCGGCTGAGCGAGATCGTCCCGGGCACCGATGTCCCGGGCACCGATATCCCGGGCGCCGATGTCCGGGCGCTGTCGCCACCGGAGGAGATTCGCGGCTCCCATCCGGGACTCCCCTCCCTTCCCTGCCGCCACGCCGCGCGCAGCCCCGAAACTCCTCCGTTGCCGACAGGCCGGCCGCCCGGTGGCGAGGGGCGGAGATCCACCCCGCCACGCCGTGAACGAGCAGGGAACGGAGGATGCGGCCGGCGCTCGCGCGGACAGGTCCTCCGCTCTCGACGGCGCGTGGCCGACGGCGCGCCGCCGCCGGACTCGCCGCGGGCCCCGTCGACCGGCAGAATCGTACGGGAGGTTCGGATGACGTCTGTCGAAGAGTTCGCGCACGGGTTCGGCGAGGAGCCGGGTTACCTGGACTACGGCCGGGTGGGCCCGATCTCGCAGGCGGTGCGCGTGGAGGCGTCCGCCCAGTACGAGCTCCTCGCGCGGGCGCGCTACGGGACCGTCGACCGGCTGCACGCCGAGGACGTCCGCGTGCGCGACGCCGTCTCCGCCCTCACCGGGTTCCCCGCCGACCGGATCGCCTTCCAGCCGAACGCATCCATCGGCCTGATGCACGCCGCGTTCGGGCTCACCGGAGGCGAGGTCCTGCTCTCCCGCGCGGAGTTCCCCTCGGTCACCTACGCCGCCGTCCGGGCCGCGCAGGCGATGCGCGTCATCACGCCGACCTGGCTCGAGACCGACCACGGCCGGGTCACGCCCGCGCAGATCCGCGAGCAGATCACCCCGGCGACGAGCGCCGTGATGGTGAGCCTCGTCGACTCCCGCACCGGCTACCTGGCCGACATCGACGGCATCCGGCAGGTCATCGGCGATCGCCTGCTCATCGTCGACGCCATCCAGGGCTTCGGCGTGGTGGATGCGCCGTACGAGGTCGCCGACGTCGTGCTCGCCGGCGGTCAGAAGTGGGCGCGCGCGGGCTGGGGGACCGGCTTCCTCGCGCTGAGCGAGCGGGCGATCGACCACCTCACGCCGGTGTTCAGCGGCTGGACGGGCACGACGGAGGGACTCACCTGGGACGAGGTCGTCGAGCCGGCGCACGGTGCGAAGGCGTTCTCCATTTCCAACCCGGACCCGGTGGCGCAGTCCCGTTTCGCGGCCGCCCTCGAGGACATCGCGGCGGCGGGCGTGCCCGCGATCTCCGACGCCGTCGCGGACGGTGTGGAGCGGGTCATCGATCTGGCGGACGAGTTCGCCCTGCCGGTCATCTCCCCGCGCAACCCGGCCGAGCGCGCCGGGATCGTCGTCGTGGAGCCGCCGGAGAGCCTGACCGCGCTGAGCGCCTCCCTGTTCAACCACGGCGTGACCGCGTCCGTGCGCCCGACGTCCGTGCGGTTCAGCGTGCACGCGGGGACCACGGAGGAGACGCTCGGGATGCTGCGCGCGGCCTTCACCTCGTACGCGTCGGCGATCTGACGCGCGCGTTCAGGCGCGCGTCCAGCCTCCACTACTGGGGGCGATTGTTCACCTGATGGAAACGCGACACGCGGGTCGTCCGGCGTTTCGTGTCGGAGGTGCGGCGTAGGTTCAAGGCATCGGGCATGGCGCCCGGTCGAGACGGCCACATAAGTTCGTTTCGGAACCCAGCGGCCGACTCGCCAAGTTGATCCGCAGCCCTCGCGGGGGCGGCGGGGTGGGAGTGGTCGTGGCTGAATCAAAGACCCGGCAGTTCGAGGCGGCACCCGACGGAACGAAGCAGGCCGAGCGCACGTACGTGCTCGACACCTCGGTCCTCCTGTCGGATCCCAAGGCGATCCACCGGTTCGCGGAGCATTCCGTGGTCATCCCGGTGGTCGTCGTCAGCGAACTCGAGGGCAAGCGGAACGACCCGGAACTCGGGTACTTCGCACGGCAGGCGCTGCGCAACCTGGACGACCTGCGGGTGGAGCACGAACGGCTCGACTTCCCGATCCCGATCGGGGAGGGCGGCTCGCTGCGGGTGGAGCTGAACCACTCCAGCATGGCGGTGCTCCCGAGCGGGCTGCAGCTCGGCGACAACGACTCCCGCATCCTCGCGGTCGCCCTCAACCTGGCGAACGACGGACTCGACGTCACGGTCGTCTCCAAGGACCTCCCGCTGCGCGTCAAGGCCGCCTCGGTCGGCCTCGCCGCCGAGGAGTACCGGCACGAGCAGGTCGTCGACTCCGGCTGGACCGGGCTCGCCGATATCTCCCTCGGCAGCGACCAGATGAGCGACCTCTACGAGGAGGAGGGGATGCGCACCCCTCTCGTCGACGCCCTCCCCGTCAACACCGGTCTCGTCATCCACTCGGACCGCGGTTCGGCGCTCGGCCGCGTGGTGGCGAAGGGCGAGGTCAAGCTCGTCCGCGGCGACCGCGACGTCTTCGGCCTCCACGGCCGCTCGGCGGAGCAGCGGCTCGCCATCGACCTGCTGCTCGACCCCGAGATCGGCATCCTCTCCCTCGGCGGGCGCGCCGGAACCGGCAAGTCGGCGCTCGCGCTGTGCGCCGGCCTCGAGGCCGTGCTCGAGCGGCAGCAGCACAAGAAGATCATGGTGTTCCGCCCGCTGTACGCGGTCGGCGGCCAGGAGCTCGGCTACCTGCCGGGCGACCAGGGCGAGAAGATGAACCCGTGGGGTCAGGCGGTCTTCGACACCCTCGGCGCGCTCGTCTCGCAGAACGTGCTCGACGAGGTGCTCGACCGCGGCATCCTCGAGGTGCTGCCGCTCACGCACATCCGCGGCCGCTCGCTGCATGACGCGTTCGTGATCGTCGACGAGGCGCAGTCCCTGGAGCGCAATGTGCTTCTCACGGTGCTCAGCCGCATCGGGCAGAACTCGCGCGTGGTCCTCACCCACGACGTCGCCCAGCGCGACAACCTCCGGGTGGGCCGCCACGACGGCGTCGCCTCGGTGATCGAGACGCTCAAGGGGCACCCGCTGTTCGCCCACGTGACCCTGACCCGTTCCGAGCGCTCGGCGATCGCGGCGCTCGTGACGGAGATGCTGGAGGCCAACGAGCTGGCGTGAGCGGACCGGCGCCCGCTGAGCACGCCGCTCGTCCCAGCGTGTGGATCGTCGCGGGATACCGAGATGTTCTGTGCGTTTCTCCCGTGAGAGTGGCCGCCTCCTAGCGTGGAGGCATGGGGGGAAACACAGGGATCCGGATCCTGACCGCGGTCGGGCTGGCCGTCGCACTGGGGGGAGTGCGGGGAGTCGGCCCGGCCGCGGTGGCCGCGTTCTACGTGGCCGCCGTGACGGTGCCGCTGGTCGTCACGGACGTGCGCGAGCAGAGGTTGCCGAACGCGCTCGTGCTGCCAGGGTACGCGTTCGCCGCGCTCGGGCTCGCGTGGGACGCGCTGGCGCGCGGCTCGCCGGGGGCTGACGCGGGGGCGGCGGTGGTCGGCGTGGTGCCCGTGGTCGCCGCGGGGCCGGGGGCGGTTGCCGTGGTTGCCGTGGTCGCCGTGGGAGTGGGCGTGCTCGGGCTGTTCGTGCTGCTCGCGTGGACCGGCGGGCTCGGGATGGGGGATGCGAAGCTCGCCGGGCTGCTCGCGATCGCGCTGGGGGCGGTGGCGCCGGTGGGCGCGGCGGGGGCTGCGGTGCCGGCGGGCGCGTTGGGTGCGGTGGGCGTGGCGGGGGCTGCGGTGCCAGCGGGTCCGCTGGACGCGGTGGTGCCGCTGGGCATGGCGGTGCCGGTGC
>JGI26536J50258_1002713_pt1 | contig 11150 bp, 9 predicted proteins | sample ThiBiot_750_plan_FD_50258 | JGI IMG/M metagenome (IMG submission 50258)
AAAAAAAACTGTCATATCTTTGTAGTTTTTTTGCTAGTTTTATGAATAAACGATGGGAATAGCCTAGATTAGTAGTGACCTCTAACCTCTATGCTTCAGACTGGTTAACGAACAGCTCACTTCGAGAATACACACGACTCGACCTGTGTTGTTCTTTTCTGTTTGTATTATTACATTTGTCTAGTCTTTAGATTAAATTTCATCAAAACTATGATCCGTTTTATTCTAATTCAAAATCGAGCTGGTAAAACTCGTCTAGCCAAATGGTAAAATTTTTGTTCATTTACCAATCAAATGAAAACACATTTTGTCTGTACACAAAGGTTTATGAACTTTCATGATGATGAAAAACAAAAATTAATCGAAGAAGTTCATGCACTAGTCACTGTTCGTGATGCTAAACATACAAAGTAAATCACGAGAAATTTTTCGATTAAAAATCATCGTTAGTTTTTCTTTTTTATTTAGTTTTGTCGAAGTAAGATTCCGAATAAAAACTTCAATTAATTCGAACGAATGATTTTAGTTTCGAAATTTCAAAATAATCTATCGTCGTTACGCGGGTTTATATTTCTGTATATGTGTAGATGTTAATGATAATAATCTAGCTTATCTCGAAGCCATTCACAACTTTGTCGAAGTTCTCAATGAGTAAATTCACTGAAAAATCTTCGTAGAAAATCCGATTGTTTGTTTCTTCTTTTTGACAGATTTTTTCATAATGTTTGCGAACTTGATTTGGTCTTTAATTTCTACAAAGTATGTTGTGTTCGAATGGATTTCTTGTTGAGTTTGAATTGTATTTTTGTGCAAAAAAGGTTTATTCCGTTGTCGACGAAATGTTTCTCGCTGGTGAAATTCGTGAAACAAGTCAAATCAAAGTTTTAAAACAATTAACAACTCTCAGCACATTGGAATAATTCAATTAGAAGACTCTTTTCCTTTCAAATATATTTACATGCAATTGATGATTCCTTTTCTTCTTCTTCTTCTTTTTTCAAAAACGATATAGAAAAATAAAACAAAATCATTTACATTCGTCGAGTTTCTTGTATTTTACAGATAAAATAATAATGGGCCGAAAAAATGACATTGGAAATTCGACGTCAACCGTCGATCAATATCGAAAACAATTAGGTCGACAAGAAAAGAAACTTGTTAGTGAACGTCGTCGAGAGATCAAACGGCTCAAATCTGAACAAGAAACTGTATCTTATTGGAAGGTCAGAACGCGTTTGTCTGTATAAATAAATCAATAAGTGATTGTTCTATTTTGTTTAGCATATTATTTGGACACTTGCAGCTGTGTTATTTTTAGTTTTTCTCATTTACATATCACTTATGTATTATTTAACTCCAAAAGATTCATTGTAAAGTCCGACAGTCAACTGATCAATATGTTCGCATGGTGTTTTGAATTTTTTTTTAAAGAATTTGTGCTATTTGTTTGTTTTAATATGGGCTAAATAAATATTTGTAGATGTTTTCGAAAAATCTTCTAACACGTTTATTTAACATTCAATATCCGCTTATTCAAGCGCCNATGTCTCCTTTGACAACGCCTGAACTTGTTGCCAGTGTTTCGAATGCAGGTGGTCTAGGTACGATAGCTGCAGCGAGAATGACAGGCGAACAATTGAAACTCGAGATACAGAAAGTACGAGCATTGACCAACAAACCATTTGCAGTTAATCTATTTATTCCACCGAAAAAATGTGGATTTTCTTCAGAAACTGTTCAATTTGTACGGCAAGAATTAAAAGAATTGATTCGAGAAAAAAATTTAGTTAACTGTCCAATTGATATCGATTCATTGACTGTCAAAGCAGCAGACGAACTTTTTCCTGAACAGATCAATGTCGTTTTAAACGAGAAAGTCTCGATTTTATCATTTACATTCGGATATCCATCCGATGAACTTATTCAACAATGTAAAACAAAACGTATTCATCTAGTTGGCACTGCAACAACAACGCAAGAAGCCATTGTTTTAAAAGACAAAGGCTGCGATGCTGTTTGTCTTCAAGGTTCTGAAGCTGGCGGTCATCGCGGTAGTTTTCTCACTTCTGACAACGAAACAATCGAAAAGTCAACCATCGGTTTACAATCACTTCTCTCTCAAACAACACAATTCATCGATCCAACAACATGTCCGCTCATTGCTGCTGGCGGTATCATGGATGGTTATGGTTTCGTCAATGCCATTCGATCCGGTGCTTCAGCTGTTCAAATCGGCACTCGATTTTTAACGTGTCATGAAAGCGAACAGCTCGTTCCTCAAGCTCATCGAAAATTGTTACTCGAAGCAAAAAATCATATCAATCAACTTCATCCAACGGTTCTCACTCGTGCTTATACGGGCAAACCTGCACGTGGAATACGAACGGCGATTACGGATTGTTTTCGTTTGGAAGATAAACGAGCAAAAATGATTTTACCTTGGCAAATTCAATCACAACTCATTTTACCTCTATGCAAATTCGCAGCTCAAACGAATCAAATCGATTTTATGCAGCTATGGGCTGGACAAAACTATGCTCGTTGTGAATATCAATCTGCTACGGCAATTGTCAACGAAATAATTCAACAAGTCAAATCGATTAGCAATGAAAAGTTTATTTAAAATGAAAAACGAGCAAAAATCAAAGTTTAAACAATTTGTAGACGATGTGCACGATATTCCGATATAATCATTCGATTATTTTTCATTAATAAAATATCATACGGTCCATGAAAACCGATTTTTGACTGAACAAGTTCACTTTTAGTAAAATCATGATTGAATATCATAACACGATTATTTCCTTCGTCACAAACAAATAGTCTTTCATTCGACTCATCGAATGCTAAACCTAACGGTCGTGAAAATTCAGCTAGATGTTTTCCACGTTGTCCAATTGACAATAAATGATCACCTTCGTAATTAAATATCTGTATTCGATCATTGCCCCAATCCGAAACTGCTAAACGTTGATGATTAAGTACACAAACGCAAGCTGGACATTTAAATTGGCCCATATCTTGACCGAGACCACCCCAAGCAAGAAGAAATTGTCCTTGTTCATTGTATTTCAATATTCGATGACTGCCAGCATCGCAAACAAATATAAAATTATTCTCCTCNGTCGTACATAAATCNCACGGAGCTAAATATTGACCAATATCTCGACCGTATTGTCCAATAATACGAATCAGTTGAAAATTCTGAGTAAAAACTTTTATACGACGTTCCGATTGATCGATTAGATAGAGTCGATGATTCGAATCGATATGAATTGCATACGGATACTCGAAACGTTTTTCTCCTGTCTCATCGAGTGCATTGTAAACTTGTTGAAAAAGCCCGTCGATTCCATAGGTAACTAATCGATTGTTATAATTATCGCAAACATCTGAATTCAAAACTTAGGAAAAAATCAGTTCTTTTTTGAAAAAAATTTTCTTTACAAATTAGTTGATCTTGTTTGGAATAGGCTAAGGACGATGGATGAATGAATTCAGTATTTCGTTTTCCTCGTTTTCCAATAATACGTGGCATTCGTTTGAGATTGTCGACCGATGATGAACGGCTATTGGAACTTGTACTTGTGGTTTTTGAATCATCGAGAGACTTGGCCGGAAGTTCGAGTGAACTTTCGATTGGATCGAGTTCTAAGCCGATTTCAATGAAACCTAATGATATTGCATCTTGAGATATATCTCGATTGAAAAATGAAATCTGAACAACGAAGAAAATGATCGACGAGTGAAAATGAAGATTTTCTTACTCGACGATGTGGTGTTTTGATAACGAGAATTTCGTTTTGTAGTTCGTTGATATTCAAAACATAATCTTCGCATTTTTCTCGGATTTTAACTGCTTCGAAATCCGTTTCGTGTTTACTAAAATCAAATCTCAAAAATTTGTTGTTTGCTGATGATCATCATTGTCTGTCTGTCTACCTGTTCAATTTCTCTTGAGATGTCAAACAAAATTGTTCGATTGTTTTCAAATCTCGTAATCGATTGCTTTTCTCTTTGATTAATCTTCGTTCCGTATTATTAAATTCATGAATATTACAAAGTAATTTCTTTTCTTCATCTTTGATTTTCTCAATTAATTTCGTCACTTTTTCTCGAACAAGATTAGCAATCGAATCCGATTGACGAACATTTTCTTCGTGACTTCGAATATTTTCCTCTAGAAACACTCGTACGCATTAGCTCGTTGTCTGTTCGCATCACTATTCAAATTACCTTGTTTTACAATTAATTTCTCAGTTTCCTGTTGTGTTTGATTCAATTTCAAACAAATATATTTACAAAAATCACGGTAATGTTCTCGACGACATTGACAGCAGATTGCTTCTCGGCAATGTTCACACACCTAAAAATGGAATTAANCACAACGAGAATCGAGTCAGTTTNTTTTTTCGTACTGTTATAGTATCATCCAATTTACAAATAGCACATTTAGCTTGAAGCATAGGTTTAGAATCACTATGTGAAAGACTTTCAAGGAGATTCACTATTGTTCGATTGACCTCCAATGAACCAATACCAGCATATGGAACACGATAACATCCACGACAAACAGGACCTGAGAAATAAAAAGAAACTAAACTTTTCGAGACGATCTTTGATATTTGTCTTACATCGACCCCAACGATCTTCAGTGATTCGTTCGAGACAAGATTTACAAAACGTATGTTGACAAGGCAATTGCAAAGGTTCACGAAAAATTTCAAGACAAATTGGACTTGAAAAATAAACAAAATGAAATCTCGAATAGAACAAGTTGTTCGTTCGATTTACCAGGTGATTAATTGAAGAATTGGTTTGGAATTTTGATTCGGTTTAATAGCATTTAGACCAATGTCTGACATGACCTAAAACACGAAAGAAATCTATCTGATATTTTATATTCGAATGGTAAAAGAAGAAAAAATATATATACGCATGTATATCCTCGGCAGGTGGTTATGAGCTTTAGAGAGAGAGAGAGAAAGAGAAAGAAGGGGGAAGAGAATATGAAAATGAGAGGAGAAATAAAACGATAGGACAAACTGTAAATATTAGGAACAATTCGTCATCTGTTGTAATAATAATCATCATCATCAGAGAGAACGAAAGAACAACTCGATGTTCGAATAACATTTACATTCTCAAGCAATCTACAGATAGTTGAACAGTTTTTTTTTGTGTGTGTTTGTGTATGATTTATTTTAACACTTCTAATCGTCTCTCGTGCACCAACTGGGCCTAATCATTCGGCTTTTCTCTTTCTTCTTACACTTATTTGAAATATCAATTTATGTTTATTTAAATCGATCGAATAAAAATGACTAATAGTTTACTATATGAAAACTATTTCGAAACTGATGAAGGAGAAAAAAAAATAGTTCAGACTTTCAATTGAATAAATGATCTGAATGTTAATCAAATGCACGAAACACACACAATGTTAGACGCATTAAGATTGCAATTAAAAGTTAAATGTTCTTTTCTCCATCTCTAGTTGTCGATAGAAAGACTCATGTTCGATGATCGTTAAATCTATTCTCTTATTAGGCTTCGGGGATACAGACAAAGAGGCAAATATTATTGTATATGTTTTGTTTCTACATTGTGTTTTCGATTGATAAGAGACTTGCAAAGACGTGATTCTATGCGCTCGCATATATTTAACAAAATTACATTGATCGTTTTTTTATTGATTTCGGTTAGAAAACCTTGGATTTAACTTTTGAAATATAATCCTTAACAAGGATATATTAGAATCTCGATATCAACAATTATCTGACGAAATACAACGACACCTATAAAAGTGTTTTAATGAGTCATCTTTCAATGAGTTATACTCTCAAAAAGTCCGTTTTGCTGGAGAGTCGAATCGGTAAAATGCCTGAAACAATTTTATCTACAATTGAGCTCTTCGGACTGGACAAACTTTTTAGTACTCAAGGTGGTTGGATAACTATTTGTCATGCAGCTCATTTAACTGGTGATCAATCGATTTTGATTGAAAATATTCGATTTGCAATACCTAATTTGCTGAAACGACATCCTCGGATGCGTTCACGTCTTCGAACCGATGGCCATCGAAGTTCATTAGAAATTCTCGATTATGACGAAGAATATTTTCGTCCAGAATTATTCTATTCAATTGTTAAATCAAAAGATCAAACATGGCAAGAGATTGCCGACCGACGATGTCATACAAATCCGTATTCAGATAATGACAAACCAGTGTTTCCTCTTTTTCATTTTATTATTCAACCAAACGAACAAAATCAATCGAACAGTGAAAATCCATTTCATATTCTTCTATTCAGTCATCACTGTGGATCTGATGGTCGAAGTGGTTTTATCGTTATTAACGATTTACTAACTCTTGTTACTTCATCAGATTTAAAACAACGAACTGAACCAGTCAACAAAGAAATTATTCCTTGTGTAGGCGAATTAATTCCTCGACCTTTCAGCGTTCTATATCCGCTTCTGTTTGTAATTGGGAAATATTTGTTTAAAAAAGATCTACGTGCACTCGTTCATCCACAGATTCCTGTTAAAATACAACATATCGAAGGTTTATCAACTCCTTTTCAAGTCCAACCTGCCAAATACAATATGCTTTTCGCATCAACATCAACAAATCTTTGCGAACGTTTACGAGCAAAATGCAAATCACAGAATTTGACATTACACGGGCCGTTACATGCGTGCATTGTTTTGGCAATTCATCATTGTTTTCAAAAGACAAATCGATATTTAAAACCACTTGATATTGATATCGATTTCAATATGCGTGAACGTTTGCCCGAATCTTCATTGACAAATTCGACAGTCGGACATTTCGTTGGCATTGGTACGGTGAAATTAAACAGCAAATTTCCTCTCAATTCGACTCTATTTTGGAGATTAGCTAAAAAATGTAGCGTCACAACCAATAAGAATCTATCCAGTGGTGAACTTGCAATAACCAGTCATTTCTTAAAGGATGCCCTAGAAAATGAACGACTTCAGAATGAACTTTTGAGCCACTGTCCGGATGGTCGTGCTTCGGAATTTAATTTCTCAAATATCGGCAAATATCCTTTTGCATGTGATTACAATCAATTGCGTTTACGTGGTTTACACGTGGTAAATAACGCTGCAATTATTCATACGTCAACTCTTCTTTTTGTGACATGTGCAGGCGATGGACAATTCGATATTTCCCTCGCACATGAAATAGCTGATTCAGACAAGGCAAAAGAATTTCTCGATTATTACATTCGTTTGTTAGAAACATGTGCCGATNCAAATATTGACATAACTCTTCGACAATTGCTGACAAATGCTGAAGAAAACTGATTTTATTTTTATGAATTCACGAATAATAATCGTTGATATTCGGATGAATGAGATCGATCTGTTGAATTGATTTCTGATTCACTTTCGATTATTTCATTGGCCATTGAATCCCCATTTGAAACTAGATAAATATACGTTCTTAAATTCGAAATACAAATCGTAAAAGTCATTTTCTACTTTGAGACGAATTAGCCAATTCCAATGATTGACCATTGTTCAATCGAGTATATTCATAATCATTGTCAAATCGTCGATTTTTCGATTTCGAACGAGATTTTAACTTTACACAACAATATAAACATAACCAAAGGATAAACAAACTTGTAAAAACTGAAATCGAGATGATATAGATCGGTTGATTGTAGAATTGATACCAAAGTCTTCTGCGGTGAAAATATTTTTCCAACTAGAAATTTATTCCAATTGAAAAAATCTATTTTAAAGAAAAAAACAACAACTTACGAAATGGATCAAACGCGGTTTTGTTGAATTGTTTTTTTCATCACAGAGTTCTTCGATATTTATCAATGAATATTGAGATAGAATTGGTATACTTTGAATTTAAAAAAAACATTGATTTTTTTTGTTCTTTTCAGCCCGATGATTTACTCGGTTAGAAATGATGCTTGATCGTAGCATTCGTAAATGAGATTATTTAAAACATAGCTCGTTATTTGACATTCAGTTGAACAGATATCTGAACTCGATGATCCATTCTCATAGCATGTCTATGCAGAATTTGAACTGAATTTTAAGAAGAAAATAATTGAATTGTTTTACTTGAATCTGTGTTCCAAATGCATAGAATACATAGAATAGATGAACAAGTTCGTTTTGACATTTCGATGGACTCCAAACTGACTGTCGATTGTAAAGTGAACATAACATTGGCAATAAACTCAATGTTATACAATTAATACCCTATATCGAATTCGCTAAGTTAAGATTCGTTTCTTTTTCTTCTTCTTCTTCTTGTTTACCGTGTTAGTTAATGCTGGACAAGAATCAAGAAGAGCTTCAAGTCTCGAATGACATTGTTCTAGTGAACAAAATGTATTTCCATATTTTAAGATCCAATTCACTGTTGATTGAATATCATTATTCGGAAGATTATCTCGACATGTATTTACAGAAACACATGATTGATTAAAATCATCCATTGTTGTTCGATTGATAAGTTCATCGAAAATATTGTCTAACCTTTCGAAATGATCAATCGTTCGACGTACTAATGAATTATTCGAATAATTAAATGAATAGAATTCGCACAAGTCATTTAATCGTATATTTGAATCACATTTTTCAATACGAGCATAAATATGTGTATGACGATATTCATTCAATTGCCCAATAATCAAATCCATCGATCCGTTTTCAACAGGAACGGGCAATTGTTGGCTTGATGAAAAAGTTGTACTACTCGATTCAGTTGAATTTGTTAGAAAATTTGGAAATATTGACGACGAACTATTCGGTGAATCACTCTCGAAGTAATCATCTAAATAATTTAGCAGATTTTGTAGTTTTTTTTTTCGTGATTTGAATTTTATTTATTTACCATCTATCGAATCGAATAGATCTCTTGCATTCGAATAAGAGATAAATAAAAATAGAATCGTACTAAAACTGAGAAGATTTGAATTCATCATTCAAATTGACATTGACGTCGAAGGAAAATATTTTAATATAAATGTGAAGTTCTATTTACCATTGTTTAGATTTTATTCATGATCAATTGCACCAGCTGTTTGATTTTCTCTTATTCGTTTCATCGACGATACATTTCCTTTTGCTCTCATCTATTTTCAATCATCACCATCATTCCGCATAATTTTTTCTTTATGTTATTCACAGTGTTCTTTTATTCGTCAAACTGAATACCACTTGACTTTGGATTGATTATTGATCTTTCTTATGTAAAATCAAGGAAATGAATGACGTCGGAGTCATTTTCTTCTCTTCATGTTTAATTGCAGCAGAAGGTCAAATGATAATGAATTCATGACAAATAATATTAACATTGCTCGTATTGTTTTACTACATTTACATACAGATGTCTGATGAGAAAATGTGTTCATATTCGTATGTGATTTTTAATTCACTCAAAAAAAAAGAAGCAGAAGAAAAAAAAAGAAATAGTATACAACAGAACAATATAAGAGATGTGTTATTTTCGTTTTAAATGTTTTCAAATAGTTTGTCTTTTGTTTTTCCTTTGTTCTAATAAGGTATCGATGGAGAAATAGTTGTCGAAGTATTACTTGCGGCAGATAATACTCCTGTTCCTGTTGATGTCGTACTACCGGGTGGACTAACCCAATAGGATGGTGAAAGATAAGGATTTGTTGCAGGAAAATTCGCTGTATAATCATATGTACCCGAATGATTCCAATAATTGGAATAGGCTGTCGATGCTGCAGCAGCAGCAACGGCGGTTGTCGGATGATGATGTGGCATGTGAACAGCTGATGTTGTTGCAGCAGCCGAACTTAAGGCAGTCCATTTGAAATAAGCTGCATGTGCGTGTGATGAACGCATCATTTCCTGTTGATATTTTGTATAAGGTGACTCAGGTAACTGTGGTTGATTCAGTTGATGTAGACCGTTAAAATCGAATTTATATGCATAACGTTTACCATGAACTTTCGTCATTATATTTTTATCGTAATAGTAACGTAATGCACGAGATAGTTTATCATAATTCATATTGGGCTTCGATTTACGTTCGCCCCAACGACGTGCAACTTCGTCAGGATCGATTAGTTTAAATTCACCATTGGAACCTTCCCAAGCGATTATATTCGCATTGGCACTTGCATCGGCTAAGAGTTCGAGTAGAAATTGCCATAATTGAATTTGACCCGTGCCTAAAAACAATAGGAAAACATCGCAATCGAAGATTTGTTTTGTTTTTTTTACCAGCTGGTCCGCTGCCGAATCGATGAGGATTATGTGGAAAAAATGATTGATTCGAAAATGTCGAATAAGCATCTTAAATATAAACAAATAATAATAAAAAAAAACTTAATTTTTCTATTACCTCGTATTCCGTGAGGAGATTCAGCTTTGACTAATGACGACCAAGATGACGATTGTTGTTGTTGTTGCTGCTGCTGTTGCTGTTGCTGCTGCTGTTGTTGTTGACCTGTATTCGGATTGGAATCATTAGCTGTATTTGTACGATTCAAGTTGTTTTCATAGTCGTGTTTAAGTCTCGAACCCGTATGAGTTGATGATGCTGATGATGATGTCGATGAGGGAGTTGTCGTTGTGTGATAGCCAACTAAAAAGCAAATCAATACAATTAACTGTTCGTTTTTTTCGTCTTCTTCTTCTTCTTTGATTGTTAATTAATTGAATTATTTTACTAGACAGATTAATCTTTGAACTAAAAGTCACGATCGTTGATTTTGCAAAAGTCAGTCAGACAAAGAAACAAAAAACCCTCTGATTTCACTTTTTCTCGAACATACGACTGACATGAGGAAATGTTTGTTAGATTTAATCTATTTGCACAAATCTTTTCAAGAGCTTTTCTTTCTCCTTGTGTTGACGCTAAAGTAAAGATAAAGAGAAACAAAAAGAAACCGAACTTACAACTATTGGAAATGTTCGAAATTGCATCGTTAATGCCTAGAGATGTCCAGGCGTGTTTTGACGATTCTATAAAAAAATAAGTCAAAACGAATCAATGTTCTTCATTCTATCCAATGTTCTTGAAAATGTCTAGCGAAGATATTAATCGCTAATAAATAAAGCGATGTGAATCGCTCTGTTATCGTTTTCTTTTTCTGTCTCTTCTGTTTCTTTTTTTT
>JGI26536J50258_1002715_pt1 | contig 11143 bp, 8 predicted proteins | sample ThiBiot_750_plan_FD_50258 | JGI IMG/M metagenome (IMG submission 50258)
CAAGATCTAAGGATGCAGTTGTAACCGCATTATCGAGGCCTACAGAGTTTATGTGTGCATGGAAATTATTTTCGTTTGAGAGGTAGAAGTAGAGGAAAAAGAAGAAGGACGAGTACGAGTACGAATAGAGACAAGAATGTTTTTACAATACAAAAAAAAACATTAGTAACTTAATTTACAAGGTTAGAAAAATATCTGAGAAAGCATTTTGAGATAACTTACCATCAACAGTTGAATCGGCATCATCTAAAATGAAAAAAAAACGATGAATGAATTATTGATCGAAACGAAAATAAATTGGAGAAAACAAGAAGAGATAACAACATTTGCAGACTGACTGGCTAGCAAGCAAGCAAGCAAACAGACAGAACATATCAATAAAGAAAAATGCGATCCTATCAATGAACATATCGTGCAGTTAATTATATCGTCGTAACATATGATTCTCACACCTGGTGCAACAGTTTCTCTATCAAAGATTGAAATCTGTGGAAGAGTAGCTTCTTCATTAATCTCCGTTGTCTCTCCGGGCATATTAGCACGATCAATTTCATTATTATTTGTTTGTGCGCCTTGAGTCAAAGCAATTGTATTAATAGTTACAGGTGGATTTGTTACTGAAGATGAATGATTGATAGATATCAATAATTGGCTTTTTTTTCTCTATTTACGATGATTGATTACTCAACTTACCACAATCGATCTCATCCGAAGCATCATCACATTCGGGATTACCATTACAATATGCTGCACATTTTGTATTATCGTCCTTACAAGGTTTTTTTCCTTGTGGACATGCAAGATCATCTATTTAGAGTGGGAAAAAGCAAGTAGCAATAAGCGTGTAAAGCAATAATGAGTCGAAAAATATTATTCGAAGAAAATAGACAGATATATGTACATAAAGATGATTTATGTGACAAGGAGAAATAGCAATTGCGTTTTAGTGACAACAACTTACTTTCATCGTTTTGTCGTGCGGACCTTACCAATCCATCATATTTAACATTGGCACTCTAGCAAACAGAAAATAATCATAATTGAGTTAATCATTTTGTAAAACGATGGAAAAAGAAATCGTACTTGTGATATCGATATGCTTGCAATTAAACAGAAACACAGGAGAAAACCTGTGAGAATTTTTGCGTCCATCCCCAAAAAACTAGGATCGACAAATTTGGAAATATGTTAAGAGAATCTTATCTGAAAATAAGAATAAAGAATAAAGAATCGTGCTTTAGCTTTACGCAAGCATTTGCTTTCATCTATCTCTTCAAGACTACAAACGACAAAATCAACTGATTTCCATATTCTATCATGAAAGAATTTTGTAAATTATCTAATTTCTATCTCTATATAAAAAGGCACACTATTATTAGGGTTCATTTCACATGAGTAATAAATATAAACAATACTACGCGAAGGACATATCTTTATATAGATTATAATTTCTTTTCTCACACGCATATTATTTCGATAATAAAGTAATCAGTTTGTGATACATTAACATATAAAGAACAAGGTCCAAACAAATAATTAAGAAATCTTTTGTGTTTACTTAAGCTTTTCTTTTCTATATGTCATAAAGCAAACAAAACAAAACAAATCATTCATTTTAAAATTTTTCTTTTACGTCGATCAAAAGACTTACTTTGTTTAGTTTTTCTCGTGGGAAAGAAAAATGAGAAATGAATGCGAAAGTTGTCTATAACTGGCAGACAAACGACTATTTCTTCTTCTCTCTCGTATTTATACAAACAAGTACTACACATATCGTATCTATGATTTTGTCTATCTACGATATAGAAAATTTTTTTCGTGCTCTTTACTAATAGATGCAAACTCGTTTCCCACATACATATAAACAGCTAGTGCTATAAGCCAGAAAAAAATCAGAATAATCGTCTGACTTCTTTTTGTTATTCTTTCTCTCGGCAGTGGTTATGTTGAGTAATAAATAATGATAGAAACTACTATCATTATAGACCACAAAAAAAGTAGCATCTCGTCTTTTATTATCTTCTTGTCTTTCTCTCTTCTTTTTCATCTCTTTCTGCACCAATGATAACGAATCCGAAAAAAATGATATACTGCGGCTACATCAATTATTTCTTACAGGAGAACACTATCATCAAAAGAATCTATTGGCTCTAAAGTCAATTGTGCAAAAATATTTACACGTATATATATATATATATATATATCATTTTTATGAATAGAGAAATCCTATAATTTTCAAGAATTTGTCTCGGGAAAGATAAGACGAAGACGCGAATCGTTCGTCACCTTTATCTTTCATCGTTATGTCATTGACACAGAAAAAAACCACAGATAAGAAAAAGATCTTTCATTTCAAGGAAGAGAATAGATCTTGCATAAGTCAAGCAAATTAAGATATATACTAACTAAATCAACATCTACATTTATCTTATTTAATCTTTTTTACCATGAAATGCTAGTGCAAAGGATAGAAAAAGTAATAATAGCAGTTTCAACACCTAATGAATCGAGGGATATCGACCACAATGAATAGACGAAAAAAAGAAAAAAAAACGAGAAACGGGAAAGAAAAACACGATGAAACCATTAAACTACACGAAAAAAAACGAAAAAAAAGTGACTCTACTTGATTCTATAGTGATCTATTATAACCATTCTTCATTTTATCATAATAAATACTATAAAATTGACTCACTTGTATTTGAATAATGATTCTTTTCCTTTTCTCTTGTTCAACAATTTACTTTTTAACATATACATATATGGTTTATATGCTTTCTGCATGACGATCGATCATTATTCTCAGGTTAATAAGATGCATGATTTGGTCTTCTGATGATGGAATTTGCCAATCCATTAGAATTGGCAAGGACATGACGATTGTTCAAAATACATGCGTGTATATATGTATATGTTACAACAGGCACGCGTCTCCTTCATTTTCTCTCTTTATTTCTGATTTTTTTCTCTTGACATAGAGCCTCAAACCACAGGGACGGCATCAATGTAAGTGAGAGAGAACGCGAAGAGCAAATGTTTACCACATAAAAACGAACAAGAAGAAGAAGAAGAAGCAGAAGAAAGAAAGAGAAGGTCAATTTGCGTTTTTTCGTCACCAGTCATCACATTTTCTTTATTCAAAAGAATCGACTCTGGCTGACGATCGAGAGAAATACATATCAACCAAGAAAATAAAATTGCTCGATGAGTCTTGTTTTTTTTTTCTGTATTTTTTTCCTTTTCGTTTCTCTTCATCGTTCTCGCTATGCTCTAATAGCACATCGCAAAAACATCGTTCGATTGCCAATTCGATGTCTCAACAAGTATTTCTATATGTTCTATGTGTAGTCTATCAAAATATTTCTAATCTATTAAAGATGACGAAGGCAGAAAAAGAGAAAAAAAGACGGAGAAATATATGTAAACACTTTCGGTTTTTATTCAATTGGCATCAAACATCTCATATTCCATGTTTTCTTGAGCATTTTTCTATTACGAAGCGAACAAAGATTCATATGATACGAACAGAATTTGATCTAAAGCCGCAAATTTAATTATTATCGATTGAAAACTAAAACCATCTCTTTATTCAATAGAAGAGAAATATATATATATATATATGAAAAAAATTATATCAATAACCTTCGTATTCCATAAATCTCATTAATTAAGTATCATAACATTCGACATATCTGAACTGTATATTTCTCGTTTTCTTCTTTCTCAATTAATCTTCATTAGAGATCTCTATCTCATCGTCTGTTAAAGTTTTACCAGTAAATTGTTTCTGAGAAGAAGAAGAAAAAAATAAATAGATATATTTAACTTCGAAATAACTTTGTATGATAAATTTTTATCATTTGTTCTCGACCTTCAGAGTAAGAAAAAGCTACAGAAAAAAAGAAGAGCGAGAGAGTGAGAGAAAATAAAGGACGCATTCGATTAATATCAACATACACAACTGTACCTTGTTGTCACAAGGAAAATGTTAAATTCTCGTTTTAAACAGCATATAATTAGTATTCCAATAGCATTTATGGACACAAATACATTAAATTTTCAGTCGTATATATAATACATTTCATCCCTTAATTATTACTGTCTCATCAATCAGTGTCACAAAAGACAAAAGTCTGTAGGCAGGAGATAAGAAAAAAATCTGTCGATACTGCTGTCCATCATCGAACTTTTGCTCGTAATCGCTTATATCACTGTCACTTTACATTAATAGAAAACTATTGTCTGTGGTTACTTAACAAGAGTAAAAGTAATGAGAGAAGAGGAAAAAAACGGCCGAACGAAAGAATAAACAATAACATAACCTTGAAAAATATATCAATGAACAAACATCATGTGTACATAATGAATATAATCTTTGAAATCCCTTCAATATACCTCGAGTCAAATAGAGCTTACCTTGAATATATGTAATAAGAAAAAAGAAGAAAAAAAAAGACGAAGAAACGTGTGACAAACTGAACAGCATACACGTCATCGATTGTGACCATAAAGCCGCAATTGCCTGAATCCGTTGATGATATGTGGGTGTGCATGCATGCACATACATTTCGTTTGATGATGTTTCTATCAACGTCATTATCGTCGACTCTCTTCAGGTTTTTTTTGCTTGTGGTTGTCTATCTATCTGTATATTTGCATATATATGATGTGTACGAGTAAAGGCTGTTTTTTTCTTTCTTGCTTGTGTTAGTCTGATACGCGTTTTCATCGTGCATATGTAAAAAAGCAAAAAAAAGCGAGAGAATCTGTTTGATACTTGTCTGTCTCCCTTTTTCCCTTTCTTCAATTTTTTTTCTTTCTCGAACTTGATATTTTTTGTATCGTATCGATGATGGTGTTGGCGACGATTATCATCAATACGTGCTTTTTTTTTCTTCGGTACACCTTCGAAACTGATTTTATCGTCTTATGAGAGAAAAAAAGCCAAAAGAAGAAGGAGAAGAAACGAAAGAAAAAACCGAAAATTTTCATTTAATATGTTGTTGACGATAGGTAAATTTACTCAATATAATATTTACAGTGATAAATAGGTTTTGGAGGGGATGAGTACGTTTATACAAAATCCAATAAAAGATATTTACATTGGCGAAAAAAAATATTGATGATCAATAACGTTTTTTTTTTATATAAGAAAAAAAGTCCTGTTAACTAGATAAATAACAATCTACTGTCGAATATATTCGTCGATGAAAGTCTTCGTATTTTTATTACTCATTTGTTTGTCATCATCGTCATTCGACCAACGATTAATAGCTATGGGTATCTGTTTAGGCACATAATGATGATGGTGATGTTGATGATGATGATGATGATTGTGTTGATAATTATTCTGCTGTAGCCATGATAATTCTACTGGTCGATTGTTATTTGGATTATATAGTCGATTATCCTTTGGACTGTATGATCGTCTATATCGATCGACTGGTTCACGATCTAATTCATACGCTGGTTCATATGTTGATTTTGCTTGAAGATTTCTAAATAATCGAAAAATTTTTGTATCGTTTGAGAACAAGTTTTTTTTTACGTAGACTTCTTTTCGTTTAACTGTTTACTAGCTGTTTTGCCCATATGTAGAATGAATTTTGGAAGTTTATGTCGCAAAGAGCAAACAAAAGAAATCGTGCATTTTAAACTATTCAAGCGAAAGACGAATGAGTAACCAAAAAAAAACGCAAAAATCAACATGAATGTTAACCTTTTTTTCGTTTAAACTTCAAGTGTTTCATTTACAAATTAATCAAAACATGTACGCAATTTCGATTAGGACTCAGTTTGTCTACATATTAAATCAATCTATTGAATTTCTCAATAATATTTGATTTATTGAGTGAACAAATAAACAATAAAAACAGAAGATAAGAGTTGCATATAGAAAAACTGACTGTAAAAAAGCTTGTTGTATTTCTTTTCCCTGCATCAACAAAGTCAAGGATGTTATGTATTTGTCTTGTTCGTTGAAATTGTCATTGAATTCATATTCGGACATAATTCTTGAAGTTTTAATTGAATACAATCGAAGATTTTCTCTGTAGTCTGAGGTGAACCGTTTTCAATTGCACAGCGAAGATATCGAACTTTGTTAATCGATGATAAGAGTTCAAAATGGTGGCCAATGGCTGACGATGGGACAAGTTCAATTAATGCTCGATTAGATTTTTGAAAAACAACATGTGTTAATCCTGCACCATGTATTCCAATGAAAATATCAGTATTTAAGACGATATTGAGCTGTTCTTGAAGACTCATCTCTTCGAAATGATTTGATGTAAAATTAATTGTTGGATATTGAGAAAATTTCGTTTTTAATTCGCTAAGAATTTGTTGTTCATTTTCTAATTGGCGAGAGATCTTTCCCGATGGATTCCGTGGATGAGCAACATAATTATGTCGAACAAGAAAGAGAATGTTCAATTTTTGACAGTTTATCTCTAGATTTAATTGAGGATTAAGATCGAATTGTTGAATAATATGTTCACGAAAATCAGAGAAAAAACTTAGTGATTCACGATGATTTTGTTGTAGATCGAGTTCAGATGTTGGTTGTGGTTGAGCCCAGATTAATTCTTTATAGAAAATCGATGAATGATTTTTCAAATGACCTAATCGAACAAATGAATGAAACATTTTCGACCAAAGTAAATCTAAATTTCCTTTTGGATGTGCATCAAGAAACAGAATTTGAACAGATTTCGGATCTTTTCGAATGAATCGACATAGAACATAAGATGTATATAGATCAGTAATTGTATGATAAATATTCACGTAATCTTGTCGAGTAACTGCAATTGTCGTTCGATTGATAATTTCAATCGATGATGACATATTAGATGTTGTCATTGACGTGAAAATATTCGATAATTGGCTAACAGGAACATTCTTAGATAGATCAGGAATTTGACATGAATGTTGAAGAAAATTTTTTTCATATTTAAAATATTCATCTTCTTCAGCTTGATTGAGAACATCTTGAACATTTTCACCGCCAGTTCGTTTTCCTATCGCTAACTTCGGTTGTAAAACGATCGATTTTGTTACAATAAATAATTTCTGATAAATAGACAACGATGAATTACAAAAATCAACTACATTTTTACACCATAGTTTTAATGGATCACCTGTACAAGCTAACTGTCGTCCTTTTACCGGTAAATTAATTTCGATTGTTTCCTGCTGTAAATTCGTTTCCAGAGGCTTTTTATTAAATAAATGATATTGTACTTGAATAAATATTCCGATGAAAATAAATAAAACAATCAAACGTCCTAAAAATGAACGACGCCGACAAATCGAACATACCAAATAATTCTTCATGCAGAGCAAAGTCTATAAAAATTAAAAAAAAACACGCCTCAGTTTGATTGTGTGCCCTTGCCGTCCTTATCTAGCAATTCTCTTCGGAGTATATGATAAGATAAGAAAAGGTGAGGAAAAATTTCATCAATTTCACGTTATACGTATGAAAAAAGAACGTTTTCAATTTCGGTAGATTTATCATTCGAAAGAAATACGAGACCTCAACTTCACGAGAGAGTGACTGGTGAATCGTATAGTTTATTCTGTTCGACAAGTGTATGAGGAAATATTTCATATAAAAGAACGTCTATCGCTATTTGACTTTACTTATTTTCCATGAGAACAAAGCTTCTTTCAATCGGTGGTTTGAAATTGCTCGTTATAGTGATAGAAGAGAAAAAAAGAACACGTGCATAAGACCATTTTTTATCCGTATGATTGTGAAATAGACAAAAAAAGGTTTGATGTGATCGATTTACAATCATATCATATCACCTGTTTGATTGAAGTGAAATTTATTGGCTCTTCAACGATAGTATTTTGTTACTAAATAGAGACAAATAAAAAAAACGAACAACTCCACTTGGTTTTAATCATTGTATGCGTAAAAATGAGAACTGCTACTCTTCTTCTCATTCATATTTTATCCACTAAGATGAAATACATATATAGGAATAGAATAATAGACGTGATAATAAGTTCTTGATGTAGTAGAGGAATAAATTAAGAAAAAAAAATGCGTCCGAACGACTCTGAATTTGAACCTTATAATATCAGTTCAATCTAACAAAAAAAACAGTTTCTTAGTATAAAAAAACTCGGTAAATAGGTTTATATGAGATCAAATGGAAATTGTAGGCAAGAGTAAATATTAACTTTTGATATCTGACACGATGCTGATTCGTGTCTCATTCAAGAATAATATCTCCTTTCCAAGAGATTTTTGGCTCAACAATTGTCGCAAACTACTTACATTTATTGAAACATATGTTACACTTAGCGTCAATTATTTGAGTGGTAATCTGTGTTTGTTCTGTTTATTAACTATGAGCTCATCTATAAGGTCTCCTCTCTCCTGAGAAAAGAAAAAAAACACAATTCTCCTTTTTTACTGAGTCATATCCGACTAACAAAGAGACGAGAAAAAAACGGAGAATTATTAATACCAAAGCATCGTATATCTCATTGCTTCAGCATATCTTGCGATAATAACTTCAAGATTTTTTTTCTCTCCTGTTGACACAATTATTCTTACATTTTTGCGGACATTTTCTTAGTAAAACGAATGTACTCTATTCATGCGTTATTACCTTGGTATAATCAAGCGTATCGACGAATAAAACACGTTTTTCGATCGTTTTATGATACAAAAAAAAAAAAGAAAAGACGTTGCTCCCTTTATATTGAAAGAAATAAAAACATCTTTGTACTAATAGAACTGTACACAGGATGTATGAAAAATAGCCCCATTTAATTGCCATCCGATAAGAGAAATGTTTCATACGATAAGTATACCAAGAAAAAAAAAGAAATGTGAAATGTCGTACTCAATTAAACGGTTCTTGAAAAAAGTAATGGCGGGTAGATATATAGATAAATAACTAAACTGATTTGCACTTTTTTTCATTTGTCAATGACGAATGTCGAAGACAATAATGATCAACTAATGAATCATAGTCTTGTGACGAAATTTTCGAATGAAAAACTCAAGTTTTTTCGTTTCTTTCTTTGGTATTGTTATTCAGATATTTACAATTGGCGTCGGTTGGCACAAGATATCTATCATCTCGAACATTTGATAATTCATTTAGATAATTACCAATTAAAAGAATTTTTCAAAGATAATATTCAGAATTTAATAAAGTATTTTACTCAATTTATGAAATATTTAATTACAATACATATTCAATCGAATGTTAACTCTTCGTTATTTCAAAATGAAATCGANGATTATCTAGCGAATCTTCGAAATCATCTATTCGAACTCAAACAACGAATTTTATCAGCTCGAGAACGTTTTAATCTTTGCCAAAATGATGTCGATGCTTTGAATGAACTTCTTCATTCGATTGAAACTTTCGAATTAAATTCTCAACGAAATTTTACTGAACAAGATAAAGATAAATTACAAATAATTTCATTGAAAAATCTTCTCAATCAAAAATCGAATAAAACTGATTTCATTCAAATGAAAATCTATTTCGATAATCAAATTAAGAAAATACTCGAATTGAACAAACAAAATGCTCGTCATTTAGAAAACATCAAATTAATTAAAATGTCCAATTGTCATACTCGACATATTCAAAATATACTTTCGAAAACAACGAAATCTTCGCAAACATCACGACCCTATATTACTTTCGAGTTAGATCAAATACGAAAATATCAGAAACAAGCATTAATTCAATCACCCTACGGAACCATTCCGCTCTATAGACGACAGGCTTGGGTATAATTAAGTTTCAACAACATTTTTTTTTTAAATATTGACTTTTATTTTCAAAAAAAACACACAAAAGGCTGCAGCAAATCTCTTTCCGGGTTACTCATTAAATTTTCTTCGTTACATGCAAAATTCACTTCGAATGCAAGTAATTAGGATATTTATCGAAGAATTTTCTTGTTTCAATATCAAATTAGATTCATGATTTGCTTGGTTATGATCCATCGAATCTATGTACTNCAATGAAAAAGTCGAAACCTGTAAAAATTTCGAATAGAANTGTAAATTCAACTAATCAAGAAATAATGATTGTTGGAACAAATAATAAATTCTATCGAGGTCAAGTTGATTCTTGTGAAATCGTGCCGATGAAGAAAAATAACGAAGAAAAACAAATGAAAATAAAAAAANTTCAGGAAGAAAAAACGGATATTCATTTCGATGAACTAATTCAAACGAAAAACAAACTTTTCGACGAGAATCTATTCGAATATTTAGATTGGCAAACGGAATTTAATGAACAAGTATCGATTCAATTCGAAATATGCCGCAGAGTTCATGTTTTTTTCTTGTTTTNGAGGATTTACCCGATGAACTTTGCGAAGACTTATTTGACCATTGGATGTCGATTGTTTGCGACGAACAATCATCTGAATGTCCATCGAAATCGAATTCAACTATAACTCAAATAAATTCTGATGAAATAGAAAATCAAATCGATGATAATGAAATTCCATGTATATGCAGTCAATGCGATGAAATCGATGATGNAAATTCAGTTTGCCTTTGTTCACAATGTTCATGTCGATGTTTGAAACAGAATCATGAAACAACGAATGAACATATATCCGAAGAATCATCATCTATGGAAATTTCTTCGATTAAATCCGAAAAAGATGTGTCTCTTCCATCTATTCCGTCAGTGCAAATTGCAGCCAATGAAAACATTGAGTCTTGTAATTGTTTTCAAAATCATCAAGCCCTCGAACATCTTGATTCGACTTCAAGTAGTTGAAAAAAACAACAAACAAAATACTCCCTTCTTTTCGCTTTAGATAATATCGTTCATCCAATATTTCATTCAATCGAATTAGATAATCCGACAAATTATCGACAGCAGATTCTTAATCACGCTATCTAGTCTTCGATATTTGCTTTTTTTCGTTTTATTGTTTGTTTTAAATTAAGAAGCATTAAAAAAAACTATATTCATTTGAAACAACTTAAACATGCGATGCGAATGCTTTCTTGGTTTTTTTTTCTTTTTCTTTTCACAATAAAATCGTCAGATTCTTACATTCTGCCCATTGATTACTTTATTTTCATATGTAGCTTGTTTTTCAAGAGAAGAGAAAACAAGAAAGTGTAACCGACTTTTTT
>JGI26536J50258_1002719_pt1 | contig 11132 bp, 9 predicted proteins | sample ThiBiot_750_plan_FD_50258 | JGI IMG/M metagenome (IMG submission 50258)
ATTAAAAAACAATATTCGAAATAATAATTATTATTTTTCATTTAAAATCTTGTATTTTATCCATCGACAAAATGGTATAATAAAAAGTTTGACAATAAGAAAAGTAAATGCAAATATTTCAATACATAATGAAGTAAATAATAATCCATGAAATATTAATTTAGCTGTTCGAACAATTGGTTGTTGAATATTTTTAATAAATGAAATTGGAATAAAAGTTGTTCTAGCTATTGTTGAATTTGATGTATTATAAAGTTGACGTAATATATTATTTTTATTTGTATGACCTTTTCCTCGTATACATAAACGAATTGCACCAATCCAATAAGGACCTGTCATATTTATTTTTACAGTTGATTGATGACTTGGAAAAGAAAATGTTATTGATGTTATTGATTCAAATTGAGATTGAAAACAATTAAATGATAATGGAATAGATTTTTTTTCAAAAAGATTTCCTTCAACAGTAATTGAATTACATATAAAATCAGTATTTATTAATTCAATTATTAAATTATAAATATTAAAATACATAAACCAATTGCAATAAATGTCCAAAGAAGTGGAGATATAACTAAATAATGTGGTTCAGAACTAATTTGAAACATATTTTTAATATTAAGAATATCTTCAATATCAGCAACATCACTTGTTTCAGGATAAGCAGTTGCTTGACTATAAGTAGATATTCTTGACAAATCAATATCAGATAATGATGCAAGTGGGCAAAATGATTTTGAAGAATTATTAGAACATGGTATACATTGATGAACTGCTTCAAGAGATTTACCAGAATTTCGAGTTAAAAGAATTTTATTTTTATAAATATCTAATTTAAATATAAATGAATTACTAAATCCATATGCAAATATACCATTTATATCAATATTAATTAAAAAATATTCTTGATGATTATTTTCATTTAATATATCTGTACATTCAATTTGTGAAATACATGTTGATTTTATTATTAAACAAATACAAATATATGGAATTTTTCTTGAAATTCTTTCTGCAGCAAAAATAAATATAAATTGTTCTTGATCAGTCATACTACATCGTGTTGGTTTATTATCAGGTATATTTTTAAATGGATGCATTATAACAACAAAATTTTCAAATGAATTTGATGCTGAAACAAACATATCATCATTAACAGACATTTTTTCGATCATATTCAAAGCAAATGAATTGATAAACATTTATAATAATAATATAAAATAAAATACACTGCGATTTCATATATAGAATATCACGTAATTAATTTAGTTAATTTTTCTATTCTTTTCAAGTAAATACAATTAAGAAATTTGATATTCTTCAAAAATAATATTCTATAGACTTTCATTTATTTTATTCAAAATTTCAAAATATATTTATTATTTCTTTAAAATTAACAGAAAAATATAGTTTATACTACATCGATCTATCAATAACTAATCTATTGCAAATACATTCAATGTTTACTTTGACAAATTTTGATGGACAATATGTATATAGTAACCGACTTTAACTTTTAAAATTGCTCTTATTTCCGACATGCAATTCGAACTCGATCATTTTAAACATTTAAAGTCTTCATTATTAAATGTGAAATTAAAATAAATAATTCATGGGAAAAATATAAGTTAGATTTTCTAGAGAGAGAGGAAAAAAAGATTGGACTACAGGAAGTAATAGGTTTGAAATAGATTTAAAAAGGTTCGATTAATCAATTATAATTTCTGATTAATGAAGTTCAACCATATCTTCATGCTGTTTTACATAATGATAATTATGATTTTCTGATGATTGAATATCATTATCATTTTCTTTTGGTAAATAAAGATACCAATATACAACACCAACAAAAAATCCACCACCTATAATATTTCCAAGTGTGACCGGTAACATTACATTTAAAATATATTTTCCAACGGATAGATTAGCACCAAGTATCATACCCATTTGAACTGTAAACATATTGGCAATTGAATGTTCAAATCCTACGGAAATAAAAAGCCATATAGGAAGATAAATACCAGCTATTTTAGAATTTATTTCTCGTGAACATGTTGCCATCCATATAGCAAGACATACAAGCCAATTACCACCAATACCTCGTAAAAACATTTGAATCCATTCAGTATTACCTTTTGCTTCAGCATATTTCATAGTAAATGTACGATAAGGTTCAGTAGATAGAAGACCTGCATAATAAACAAATATAAATTGAAATAATAGACAACCAACAAGATTTCCACAATAAGAAACTACCCATGAAGTAACAAGATCAATCCATGTTGTTTTTCTATGTAATGTTGATACAGTTAATGCCATTGTATTACCAGTAAATAATTCTGCACCAGTACCAAGAACCAAAACGAGACCAATAGGAAATACAGCGGCTGATATTATTTTATGTATACTTGAACCAAGAAGTTCTTTCAATGGAGTACTTCCACCACCAACAGTTAAAAGAAATAGACCACTAAATGATAGAATAATACCAGCTAAAACAGATTTAATTATTGTATGATCAATTCTTTGTTTTGCTTTTTTAACTCCACTAACTGATATTAGTTTAATTGTTTCATAAACAGTGTAAGCATCACTTGATGTTGCCATTGGAATTAAATATTTCTTCTTATGATAGATACCTACAAAATATATATATTCAATTTTTGAAGAGAAAAAAAACCATAAAATAGTATTATTCTGAATATACAAAAATAATAAAGGACATTTTATATTATCATAGATAAAAGTTCGGACGACAAAAAAGCTGCATAAACCTTGATAATCATATCAAAAACAAAAAAAAACAAACTGATGACTCAAAGTAACATTCACTGATATGAAGATGTTTTTATTTTCTATGACCAATAAAATATGTTTACAATTCATTTATATCATAAAAATTAACAAATAGAAAACAGTTTTTCTTTTTTTCGTGAAGTGAATTAATCATATTTTATTGTCTATTGTATGAACAAATGTGTTTTGTTTAATCTACAAACTATTCATTGACAAAAGCACAATCCAAAAAAAAATCATCGAATAAATAAAAATTTTAACAAAGAAATTGTTATTATTATGCTTCATTTAGTCGAAAGAAATATAACAAAACTAAGATAAACCAATAACACAAATTTGTCAATATATTCGTTCTCTTTCTTTTTCTAGACGCATCTGTCAATTATATCTACATTTTGTTTCTTTTCTCTCGAGTATTTCTTTTCTATCATGTTGAGTTAATATTCTAGGTACGTTCGAATATACAGAATGTGATAACCTTCATATATTTTATATCCGATAAATAGATAATTTTCTTTTTAACAAAGTATTAACATTCACGATAAACATATACATAATACAAATATTTTTTATACATTTAACAATTTCTACACTAACCGATATTGATTGTCTATAAACAACACAAAAAAACAAATTGATTAAATAAAAATCACCAAAATATTAAATAATTATTTGATATCAATGTTCAATAATAAAAAAAATAAATCTACAATATATATCAAATATATTATTATTATTATTCACGATTTTATATACAAAGAATTTCAATATCAACATATATCTATGTATAATTAGTAAAGTTTACATACAATAATAATAATAATTAAACGTGGGACATTTGATAATCAATTCTAGGATATTATGAAAAATCAAAAAGGCAAAGATAAACTAGATGGCAAACGAGACGAGCTCAGGTGCAAAATGCGGTGCGAATGCAATCAAAGCTTTCGATTGAGTTGAAATCTTGCATACGAATAAAAAGATATTCCCTACTTTTCTATAACCAATCGGTTTGTTTCCATTACTCCATAGTTTATAGTTTTAATTATCTTGGATATTAGTAAACTATGGAAAAGATATTTACATTCCCTCAAAATAACGAAAGATCGTAGTGGGAATTTGAAAAAAAATATCACTAGTTCGACATCAACATTTTAATTTTCTCTTTTGAACGAAAATTGTACGACTTGTAGTTATCGAGATCATTAGGTAACAAAGTAAAGTGCGTACGTCGAGAAAGAAAAAGAAGAAGAAGAAGAAGAAAAAAAAGAGGAAAACACGCGACGCGCAACATAAATGCTTTGTGCATTCGCACCGCATTAAAAAGAGGAAAACACGCAACGCGCAACATAAATGCTTTGTGCATTCGCACCGCATTAAATATTGTGATGATCGAAAGTATTAATGCAGACAAGCCAACGAAACGATGAGCATAATTGAATACAAAACGATATTCACCATCGGGATGACACCGGAATAGAGCCATTATTGGCTGAATAATAGCGAAACAGATTGTTATAATACCAAGAATCGAATGTGCAAATTCACGTTGATTATCTTGTGAAACCCATTTACCTTTTTCATAGACAAGAATGAGAATAAACGCAATTATTGTTAAAACAACAACGGTTATCATAACAGCACGATGAATAGAAAACCAAATAGCTTTGCCACAGAGTTTCTTTTCGGGAAATGAAGGTTTGAAATATCGAGCTAGAAGAATAGCAGTTGGAACGAATAGAATCCAAGCGAATATCATCATTATTCCATGAGCTTTCATTAAACCTATTGAAGAACTTGACGAACCACCATAGGTTATTTTCTCATTTCGATTAAGTTGAACAGTTTGAGATATTGCTGAACGCTCGGTATGCCGAGTAGTTATCGCATCTTCAAAACAAACAAATGTTTAACTAAAAACAATCGAAAAGAAAATCGTAATTACTTGAACTGTCTAGATTTCCGATAGCTATCAATGGATAATAAGCAGCTGTTTGAGATAGACCACTAATTGCTCGTCGTCGGCGTCCTGAACTATCAAAATTTGATAGAGTGAATTCACAATATGTGACACCGTTTTCTAATTTCTGTACGGTTATTGTCACGGTACCACCTGGATCGGACAAAACTGACGTCGGTGTTACTGGAGCTACGTATCCACCAGCGTTTATAAGACGATTCAAAGTAACTGTACCATCAGCTGCACGTTTGCAGACAAATACGTGATCTTCACCCTACAGATAAACAGTAAAGACATTATCAACTAAGTTTCTTTTTTTTATTATCTTACCATATTCTGATCATGTGAAAGACCAAGAGCAAACCACTGTCCTGCTCCTAAAGTATTGATCTGCATTTTTACTGATGTAACTTCATTTGCATATGTCCATTCTACAGTTGCTGACGAATCAGTTGTTGTTTGAACAGTGGTTGTACTAGTATCTGAAGAAACACCAAACAAAACTGTTTCAGTCTGATTCAACTGAACAGTTGACGGTAATGCCGTACGAATTGTATGTTCAGTAGTAATTGCATCTATAGAAAAATGAAAAAAAAAACTAGAATGATTGTCAGTAGAGTCTAACTTGAATTGTCAAGATCTCCAATAGCTATCAATGGATAATATGCAGTTGATTGAGATAAACCACCAATAGCTCGTCGTCGACGTCCTGAATTATCAAAATTTGATAGAGTGAATTCACAATAGCAAACGCCATTTTCCAGTTTTTGTAATGTTTGTGTGAATGTACCACCTGGATCGGATAAAACTGATGTAGGTGATACTGGAGGTACGTATCCACCAGCATTTATAAGACGATCAGATACGACAGTGTCATTGGATAAATGTTTGCAGACAAATACATGATCTTCACCCTTTATATATGAACAATAGAGACCTTATCAACAAAATATTCTCTGTTACCATTTCGTCGTCAAGCGAAAGACCAAGAGCAAACCATTGACTTGTTTGTAGATTATTGATTTGCATTTTTACTGACGTCACTCCATTTGTATATGTCCAAGTAATATTAGCAGTAGGAGTAGTGGTTGCCGCTGTCGTTGTTGTTGCTGCCGCTGTTGTTGTATTTGATGATTCTACTTGACGATTTGTCAGAATAAGACTGAAGCAATTAACATAGATGGTACTGTAAGCTTTAACAATTGTTGCCCTAGAAAACAAAATACAAATTGATAGATATTGAACGAAATAAAAACCATAATCTACCTGATCATTGTTCTCTCAGTTGATGCTGTTGACGGTGGTGTCCAAATAGCTTGTATCAAAGTCTTTTCAATATTTGAGGTATGCGTTACGCCAGTATTAGATGTATCACCACATGCAACTGTCTGGATAGTTGAGTTAACTATCTGCCAAGTTCCAATAATCTGCTGACTTGTTTCTGTCTTTGCGATCAGTAAGAAACCACGAAATGTATCACTACTAGTCGCACCACTAACTGTAACTAAAATTATCGATATAGATTTTTGTGAAAAAAAAATCAATATACTTACTAAGAACGGTTTCATTTGAATAATATTGTGATTTATCAGATTGAATAACATAACTCGAAGAACATGTTTGAGAAGACACATCATGACCCGGAGTCATTGAGTCACAAGCTGTATTTGGTGCACCCGTTCCACGACTGCCAGCATACTTGATTAAAATTAAAAGGATTACAATCGATAAATTCATCTGAAAAAGAAAAAAATCCAAATATAATATGCACTAAAAAAACAACGAGCTCTTTCTTTCTTTCTTTCTCATTTTCTACCTAACACAGTATGACAGGGCGATTTTTTTCTTTATATCGATTAATAAATAGACGAAACCTGCTAAGCGCTCTTTGATAAGGCTTAATAACATTATCCCATAGAAAAAGAAAAACTCAATACCCGATGTCGAGTCGCAAGTACAATTTTCGAAATAATAAAAAAAACGGTTTTATTGACATGCGACAGCAAGAAGTTTTTCTCTATCGCTAATCATGTCGTTTCCATAAAAATGTATCTAATTATATACTCATTTCTGAGAGAAAGAAAATATCAAAGTAAAAGACAAAAACATAAGGTCAAATTGTCAAGGCCAAATATCATCAATATACTTCTAGGAGGTTGTCACTGTCACAATTCGAGTTCTGAAGTGAAAAACAAAATTTATGGAAGTTTTAAATCACGCATTTTCTTTTGTAGACGCATCTCAACTGTCGTACCTACTGATAAAAATAAAAATGAAACAACTGTGCATAATTGTCAATGCATTTTTATGCACGAAAGGGTTATACATTTTTTTCGTTCTGTGTCATGATATGTCCCGTCGAAAAAAATGTACTTTCTTCGTAGGTTACTAATTCCCCACGTGTTGGCGTACAAAATAAAACCTAAATAATCGTCGTCATTCAAAAAAATATTGGTGTGCTTTTGTTTAGAAACTCGTTAAGATATTATGTTAATTAGTTTCCGTTTATTTAATAAGAAAAAAACGTTTCTGTTTGATTAAAAAAAGAAAGAAAATACAGAAGTGTTGATAATAATGCAGATTTAAGTTCTTTTTTTTTCTTGCTCTATTTTCAAATTAACACTATTGTAGAACAATCAGTGCAAACGACACCTAGTTGTGATTGAATAAATTTAAAATGAAAACGACGAATTCTTTTTTTTTTGTTGATATGCCTCAGGATAGAAACATGAAAAACGACAATCATACTTTTTCTTTCTTTTTTTTTATGCATTATTAATTTCATATGTGTATATATTTAAATGACAACAAAACGTCTAAAAGGCAAGTTTTGCTTCGATTCACTGCCGTATTGACTTGATATTTATGATTGATTAGGTTCGAATAACGTTGATCTTGCACTTCCAGTTGCACCCTACTATCGTACTGATCCTCAAGTACTCAAAGATGTTGAAAATATGCGTACGGCTGCTACTGGCCGATGGATAAAAGACGATCGTTCACGTGCATATTCTCGGTATAATACACAGAATGATGATAGTACATCAAAAATCGAACTTCAACGTGCAAATTCACCGACATTAAAACGTTTGGTTGCTGCACGTGTTAAACTCGATAAATATGCCAATTATTTATCTCGAACAACAGCAACAAGTCGATTAGCGGCACTTTCACAACGTGAAACACCGTACTTAAAAAATCCAATAAAAGAAACGAATATTGTTTTGAAACAATCTGAACCCGATCCACGACCGTCTTCATCAAAAAGTAAACCCGATCAACCATTAGATAAGATAACCTATCAAAAAACATGGTCTATCAATGGAAATATCACACAGAAATGTTCGTTAGAAATTTGGTTGCCTAAACCAAGTCTCGACGATGATGATGACAGTACTAGTAACAGTACTCGAACGGAAAAAATCGATTCAAATCAAAATGATAAAAGATCACAATCAGCTAAAAGCCGTCGATCAAGTGTAACCAAAGTGTCTAAAACACCAACGGTCAATTTCGAACCGAAATCGAACGATGAAGTTGTTTCAAAGAAATCCGAACCTGTACTTATTCCACGTGTGTATCACTACGGTGATTATATTATGGATCTACCTGAAGAACGACCTCGATCAAGTAAAAGTGTGACAACAGTCAAATCTGACAGTGTGAATTCAGTGAAAAGCATTCGACGACAACAAATTCGTTCGGCTAATCGTCGTTCATCAGGTTCGACACATCATAGCGAAGAAATTCTTCGTTTTAAAACTGTTGAAGTCTCGAAACCAACTAAAACAACGAATCCAACTATGATCAATGAACTCATGCAGAAATATTCTGTTTTGAAAAAAGATCATCAAGAATTAACACAAACGAAATTACAATTAGAAAAGCCAATCAATGAATTGAAAAGCAGTCCTAAGGATCCATCACCTCGAACTCGACCGCCACCGATTCCTGATTCGACAGCATTAATTCCATCGGATTCAACAGGAATTTCAGTTAAAAAAATACTCATCGAAACATCAACACGTCCTCTAACTGAACAAACAACTCATACGAATAGCAAACTTCTCGAACGTCGTGCAACACCACGTCAACCTTCAAATTTACAAATCTATCCTCATCTACGCATATTTTCTCTTGCTAATCAACGACAACAACGACAAACAACAGACATTGTACCAGCTTCACTTCTTCCAAGTGTTACCGGTCGAAAAACTGATGATTTCACTCGAACATTACAACGTAGTAAAACCCTCGACGTCGTTCTCGACATTCCTAATGCACCAACATCAACATCATCACCATCGGTTAAATCTCGTCGAACAGATAGTTCACATCGACGTTCGAATAAACAACAATCGTCAGCTCAAACAGTACATCGTTCGTCAACAACTATCCCAACAAATACTGTACTCATTCGTTTCAATCATACAAATACCGAACGCAATTATCTTGTACCTGAATAGAAAAAATTTTGAAATAAGATTCTTTGTCTTCTCTTTTCTATCAGCTCTCTGTTGGATAACAAATACATATATCAATGAGTGTTTCTCTCTGTTTTATTAGCCAATGTTTAAAAAATATGAAGAGAAATCAGGTTCTTGAATAAATTGACGTCCATTTTCATTGACTCGGTTGATCTGGTTGCGGAGATGACTATGATGGATCCAAATCTGCGCTTATCAGTGACTTTCTTCTTCCCGTTCATTAGGAGGTGATCCTTCACGGGATCGATCAGAAGAAATATTCAATATTTTGCGCATTTCATCTGTGGATTTACCACGAAGCATGTTGGCTATTGTTTTACAACCGACATCTATTAAACTTTTGATGCCTAAGTAATTCGCCGCCTTAATACAACAAAAGCATCACAACCAACGTTCAGGAAAACAAAGTTTGGATACTTACCAAAATTATCTCGAAAATTATTCCTTGATTAACTGCGACTCGTTTAATGAAATTTTGATCCCATTCGCTGATATCGTCCGTACTGAAAACAAAATTGAGTAGAATTGTAATCACGAAGATATTTACCGTCTTGATTCTTACTTATCGTAATCGATGCGCTCTGGTTTGGGATCGTTTTTATGATGATTACAATATTCAACAACCTAAAATCAAAGCTAAACTTATTTTACCAAATCAAAATTGAATGGGGAAACTGACTAGTCCAAGAATAGATCCTCTCACATTTGGTAAAGGGATTAGTTCGACGCCCATTTCCCTAACTACAAGAAGCAAAACATTTGAATATTAAAGCAACAAATTCAGATTTTCAGTTAATTTACAGTCAGCTAATACCGTTGACTGATCTACGACTCCTTGATCAATCGTATAAATTTCACCGTCATTTGACTGAATTTGAATGGTTTCTATTTGAGAATCCTCTGTTTCAATTGAAGCCATTTTTTTTCAACCTGAACTTATGGCAAGACTATCAAAAAGAAAAGTGTGATATCATTTGAGAGTCAAGGAAAAAACCGAGAAACTAAAAGAATATGATAAGATGATGAGTCGTATGAGATACGAAATTCGAGGCGTTTATGACAATGTTATCCACAATCGAAAAGAGTTTCATTTTTTTCTAATTAAATAAATCCATCGTATCAATTAAAATTTCAGTATTTAAACGAATGCAAACACGTGATTGACATCAGATTTTTATTGAAACGTATCGGTGTCGTATTCGATTTAGCACACGATTGTAAATAATTCATAGTGACTGATGACAACATACCATTGGGCACGGAACATACAAAAAAAGAAATCGAGCACATATGTTTGTTGAACAAGTTGTCGGCAGACTTACTCGGCGTCCGACGTGGTGTTTTAAATAAAGAAAAATCACAACCATTCTCATTAGTACGTGCTAGTGCTGTTAAAAAATAGAACGAGAATACACATATTTAGACGTTGATCGAATTAATTAATTATTTCTTCGATATGCATATATATTTTCCCGATAAACTCTCTATTTACTATTTAAAATGTCATTTGATGTTTTGTTTTCTCTATTTATGAGTAAACATTAAAAAATACATGAATGAATGAATGAAAAGGAAAAGAATATGAAATGAAATTGAGTTCTTGAATAAATCGACGTCCAATTTTACTGATTCATTGGATCCGGTTGCGGAGACGACGCCTGATTATTTGCATCACCAGTTGTTGGTGCGGTTTCTGCTTGTCCTTCGAGCGCACTTGAAGTATTTAAACCTTCACCAGGTGGATCATACGAAATATTGAACAATGCATGAACTTCAGACGATGGCTTGCCACGAACCATGTTGGCTATTGTTTTACAACCGACAGCTAATAGACTTTTGATGCCTAAGTAATTCGCAGCCTTAATACGAGAAAAATAAAGATCATGAAA
>JGI26536J50258_1002735_pt1 | contig 11079 bp, 15 predicted proteins | sample ThiBiot_750_plan_FD_50258 | JGI IMG/M metagenome (IMG submission 50258)
ATGTACGCATTTACTGATGAAAGAGAGAAAAAACGAGAGAGAGAGAAGGTTTGATTTTGTGTGTGTTTTTTCTGCATATATAAAGCGATCGGTTCGGTTGTTTTGGAATATAATATTCATTCTATTTATAGATTTTTTTTGCTATTCATAAAAAAATAAATTATGTGTACAGATATTGATTATATACCTCAGTTGATGATGATAACGGACAAAGATTTGATATTAACAAATGACTATGATCGTCGAAATAGTTGGGCACCATCGATATCATCGTCATCATCATCGTCAACAAGAACGAATAATTCAACAAATTCATCATCATGGCTTGAACGAAAGTTACTCAGTCATATCAAACGTTTCTTTCGACGAAATTCTTCGCCGACACAATCAGATACGGCTGACTCCAGTCGACGAACTTCATTGAGTACCGAAGAAATTCTATCGAAGCCAGTTATTGAAGAAATACAAATCGAAAACGACGAAGAAATCAAACCTCAAGAAAACGACAAAGTTCTTTCAGTAGACGTGCCTCCAACCGAACAAACCGAATCCAATCCGCCTCAAGATACATTCTACAACTATGATTATCTTCTTGCTCGTTGCCTTCAACGACAGGAACAGGATCGAAGTGAGCTTATATCTCGTTGTCAAACACCAGTGACTATTCCACATGCTGATCTAACCATTGGCCATTCTCGAACAATACTCAACAATTGGAAATCGTATGTTCGTTTGTTTCGTGCATTAAATCGTGAACCACATTTGTTTCAACAATATATCAATCAATATTTTCAATGTCAATCATCGATCAATCAACGTGAACAACTAACATTTAATATTCGAACAACAAAGAGAACAATCGACAATCTTTTGAAGCAATTTCTTCATGAATATGTCACTTGTCTAGCGTGTCAAAAGGCGCAAACACATTTGATTAAATCGACTGGTTTGTGGAGAATCGAATGTCAATTATGTGGGAGTCAACGATCGGTTAGACGTCTTCGTTGGAAATCAAACGAAGTACCACAAACGAACAATACATAAGTTTTTTTTTTCTTTTTCTTTTAAATCTCTAGTCTTTGATGTTTCATGTTCTTCTTCTTCTTCTTCTTATGTGATTTGAGTATCGAATTGAAACAGAAAGGAAAACATATTTAGATACGTTATAGAAAATTTTATACAAGATATTTTCATTTATCTTGCAAAAAAATTTCTTTATATATATTTTTTTTTGAATAAAATTATCTAGTTAAATATTAAACTGTTCTTCCGACAAATGTCACATACAATGAAATCAACGCAAAAACTGAAATAATTATTCCGCATGTCAACGCTGTGATTATTGATCCTAGACGTGCGAGCGTCGAGTAAAGTTTTGATGACGTCGAATGAGTTTCATTTAAAAGAAACACACGAATCGATGAAAATGCTGCTAACAATGCAAGACCAATACAAAGAATAGATAGAAATTTTAAAAATGCATGAGCTATTAATGAATGACCAGAGAAAACGGCATCATCAATGAGCTAGAGAAACAATAGAATATGCTAAATACGAATGAACTTATTCTATTTGCAGTACTTCTGTGTAGCCTAGAGTGAAAAACGCGAGACACATCGATTGCATTGTTGAATTGAAATGATTTGGTATTTCGTCTTGATTGATTGTCATTGGAACGACTGTCGAACGAGCATTGATATTTGCTGCTGAACGACGTATCCAACCGGACGATGGTCTCGTTACCGATTCGGTTTCGTTCAATGGTGGAAGAGAAACTTTTTTCATTTGATGAGATATCGACGACGAACTATTATTATTAAATTCGAGCGATTGAACTCGTCTCATAAGAAAAAGAAAAAAAAAACAACAGAAAAAAAAGAGAAAAAAAAATTTCAATGAATTATTATATTGCGCGTATTGTTTGACTTCATGGCCATCTCGTATAAACAATATTATAGGTCACAAGCTTATTATACGTGAGACGTAACAAAAATAAATAAATACATGTCCAGAACGAACTATTCGATTATCTTAAGCACATACTTGCGCCTATTCTCTGACGTAGATAGATTTACATATCACATCGTTTGTTTTAAAATGAATTATTCAAATATACGTCGACGTCAGTCTTCTTTGTTATTCACAAATATGCACTTTACATTTTCAGACAAATAAAATGCACTTGCCATAGGAATTCTCTTCTTAACGAATTCAAATCGAACATTTATTTAATAAATCTTCGATTTTTACTACTGATGTTTTCACCTTAACGTACCGACATACAGCGGATCTAAATTAATAATAAAGAAAAGCTTTCCGTCGCCGCCGGAAACTGTTTCGCCGAAAGAAAAATAGAAATATTTATATGGTTTTTAATTATAAAAATTTTAAGATAAAAGAAAAAAAGACACTATTTTAATCTAAAGATAAATATATCTGTACCTGGGTCAACATGATAAGTGCACGGCGAATCTTTTTTGCCGAATCACACAGCACATTCAGCATCTTTATCTTTGTTTGTTCGATTGATAAGCTATATCATGTTGAAGTTTTGCTAATAAGAAATTTTTCGATTTTGAAAAATGAGCGTCCAGGTTGTCAAACGTGTCGAAGTCTCGGCCAGTACCTCGAATAGTCATTACATACAAAATCGAGCACCACTTCAGCCAGTACCATTTCAAAAACTACCAACTAACGCCGTTCAAGCAGCTGGTTGGTTACAAACACAATTAGAACGTCAAATCAATGGTTTAAATGGTAAATTGTACGAAATTTCCGATTATCTTGTTTTCGAAAATTGTGGCTGGATCGATCCGACAAAGAATGCTTGGGAAGAAGCACCTTATTGGCTGCGTGGCTTTACTGAACTCGGTTATGTCACCGGTGATTTGAGTACTTTACAAGTAGCTCAACGTTGGATCAATGCTGTGCTAGCTAGTCAACAATCGGATGGATGGTTCGGTCCAAATGCCATGCGAACATCACTCCAGGGTGTTGCTGATCTTTGGCCAGCTATACTATTTACAAATCTATTTCGAACGGTTTATGAATGTACGAATGATTCTCGTATTATTCCATTTCTTTTGAAATACTTTCAATTTATGAGTCAACAACCGGTAGCTGTGTTTCAACGTGGTTGGGGTACAACACGTTGGGCTGAAAATATTGATAATATTATTTGGTTATACAATCGAACAACCAATTCCGACTGGTTAATCGATTTAATGCATAAAATTCATGCCAATACAGTCGATTGGGTTCATACAACGCCAACATTGCATAACGTCAATTTTGCTCAAGGTTTTCGTGAGCCAGCATTCTATTCTTTAGTTGTCAATCCGCCAGATCCAAGTCTAGTTCAAGCTACGTATAATCAATATCAATCGATCGTTAACACCTATGGACAATTTCCAGGTGGAGGTATTGCAGGCGATGAAGTCTGCCGTACTGGTTATACCGATCCACGACAAGGCCTCGAAACATGTGGCATTGTTGAATTTATGCATAGTTTTCAAATGCTTCTACGAGTTACTGGTGATGGTTATTGGGCAGATCGATGTGAAAAGCTTGCATTCAATTCATTACCAGCAGCATTCGATCCATTTCTCGCTCGTGGTACACATTATATCACTTGTCCAAATTCGATTCGTCTCGATGATCAAGCTAAAAGTGATAAACAATTTTGTGACGATTGGTTTGCTCTGTTGGCTTACAAACCAGGAGTTCATCAATATCGTTGTTGCACACATAACCATGGCATTGGCTGGCCGTATTATACGGTTGAATCATGGTTAGCAACATACGATGGCGGTCTATGCGCTTCACTATATGTTCCTTGTCAGGTAACAGCTCTCGTTGGTCCCAATGCTGGAACACGTGTTAAAATTATCGAACAAACGGATTATCCTTACGATGGAGTTGTACAGTTTAATATTGAATTATCAACATCCACACAATTCAAACTCTACCTACGTGTGCCAAATTGGGTGTCAAAAGCACCGATAGTTTCACTCAATGGCAATGTGATATTTAATCAGCCAACGCCCGACGGTGGATCATTTCTTATCATTGATCGGCTTTGGACGAATGGTGATAGTGTTGTTTTAACTTTACCTATGTCATTAACGACACAAACATGGACAGCAAATAAAAATTCGATTTCAATCAACTATGGCCTACTAACATTTTCTCTAGCAATTCAAGAACAATACAATCGTATTGGTGGCACAGATGACTGGCCTGAATATGAAGTTCTTGCTCAAACGAATTGGAATTATGGCATAATTCCATCGAGTTTAAATGAAAATTCAATAAAACGAAGAAAGAAGTTAAATAAAAACGAAAATCCGTTTACACGACAAACAGCACCGATTGAACTAACTGTACAAGGTCGTCAAATAACGAATTGGACACCTGATCGACAGAATGTCGTTGGCTTACTGCCGCAATCACCTGTTGCAAGTCAACAACCAACTGAAACTCTTACATTAATACCAATGGGTTCGGCACGACTTCGTATTACTGCGTTTCCAACAATTGCAAAATAATCTTTTTTCTCTGTAATTTTTATTTCAAAATCTTTCTTTGAATCACAATAAAAATTTCTTTTCAAAATCATCAGTGTAAAAACTCGCACACACACGTGTCTATTTCTTTTTGAACACGATTCCTTCTTTATTTAAATGATCAATGAGACTTGTCTGAGCAAATGCAGCTGCTGGTGTTAACACGCCTCCTCTGCAAACACACAATCGAATGCATAAACGTATTTTCAGAAAATCTAAACGCAAAAAATATTGTCTCACTTGACAGGTAAACGATCCTGTTCTTGTAAAAGCATAGTCGCACAACCAATGGTTAATTTCGATGTTCCGAGATAACCTGCATCAAGTCCATAGAATTCATAAAGAGTTTTCTGTCGATCTCCAGTATAAGTAACGAATTTCATCTTGAATGTAGCGTGTTCACACTAAAAATTTTGATAGAAACATAACAAATTCTCGTTAAACGACGTACATCGGCTCGTGTTGGTCCTTCAGTTGTGACTAGACCACCGGAAAACAAACGCGGATACTAAATAGCCGATTAAAAATCAGTTATTTTTTTTTAGTTTGTCCGTTTACTTTGAGTAAACATTGAACACCGAATTTAAATTTCGAAAATAGAGTAAAAACCAATCCGACAAGGATCAATTTAAGAACCGATACGAATGAAGACATTTGAAAATACGGTTGAAAACGAACCTAAATATCGAAATAGCTCTCCATGTCGAATTTCTTTTTCTTTTTCAATCGAAACCGGTTTTTTATTTAATTGTGTGTAGTTAAAATATTGTGTTCGTTGAACTACGGATTTATCACTTCCAGGAAATGGCACAGCCCAAATTGATTGATTGTCGACAGTTGTTTGAAAAATCGGCTTTCTAAATAATGAATAACGAATTCGGGTTGGCTTTTTGTATTCGAATGAAATTGAATACCGGCTAAGTTGAAATTTTGGATAGGGTAGTTTTTGTTGAAATAATTGTCGACGAAGACCTTTCAATTCATTTGCATGAGTAAAACCGTAAACAGCTGATTCCCACGTGCCATAGTGAATTAAACCACCCTAAATAAGCAAATAATCGATTTGTTTTTTATTATTATTAAGAATTCGTGTCGATTTACAGTTATTTGTCCGTAATTCAGCGATAAATAACTTTCGATCAATGCAATTTCTAAATCAGAAGATTCATTCGACCAAATAGGTTTCGATTGGGATGAAAACCTTGGTTTTTCTTTTCATATTCTTGTCGAATTGTCTCAACTCCAAGATCAGCAATTAATGAATCAAATCCACAACTACCAATAATCATAACTCCACGTTCAGTAGCTTGATCATTATATCGAAGTTGCATCGTTTCAAGAAACTACAAAATGATCATCTCTCTTCACGTAACAATCTGTCTGAATTTACTTGTGGTTCACCTGAGATATCCACATAATGTGTACGAGCTTCAAGACATGCTTGAACAACGGGTTCACCGTATAATCGATACTAAACAAGTTCGATTTCGTGATAGGACACAGGAAAGAAAAACAAACAAACAAACAACATACAGGTCCAACACAATTGACTAGAACTTTGGCTCGAGCACACATATCAACCAAAGACTTTTGATTGGTAATATTTGCAACAATCGTTTCAGTGTTCGAACTTAAATTTTCAATTCCTAGAATTCGATCGACGTTCTCTTTCGTTTTCGTTCTCAGTAAATAAATGATTGATCACCTGTTACAGATGATGCTTGTTGTAGGACTTGTTTCAATTTCTCAACTGCTCGACCAGCTATACCCCATTGAAAACCGAACTGTTTTCCTTTACGAGCCATTTCTTCGATTACATATTGACCCGTATAACCAGTCGCACCGAATATGACAACATCAAGTCGAGATGATAGAGACATACTTCTTATCTATAGATAGAAATTTCTTTCGTTTTTATTTTCTAGAATCACGGATGGCTTGTAGCTTTATTTGAAAGAATGATGAAAGCTTGTATAGGAATGAAATGAATAATACTGAAGAGAGGAAAAAACACGCAAAATGAAAGTCTGTTTAGTTTTGGCTGATTGTGTTGTTCATTTGAAGTCAATTAATTCAACATCGAAGATTAAAGTCGAATTNGGAGGAATTAAACCATTGCCAACACCTCGTGAACCTGAAAAATAAATTCACAATTTCCTATATCATCGATACAAACGAAATTCTATTTACCATAAGCAAAATCAGGTGGGCAAGTAATTGTTGCACGTTCACCTTTGGACATTTGTGCGACACCTTGATCCCATCCCTAGACAAACGATCAAGATATGTTTTTTTTCCTAAAACCATTAAAAATCTGTTTTTACTTTGATGACTTCTCTAAAAAAATTAAACAAAAACAGTTATCAATAATTAAAATTCATTAAAATAATGTTTACCCTTTGCCAAGTGTAAATTTAAATGGTTCATTTCGATCTCGTGATGAATCGAATTTTTTTCCATTGGTTAATGTTCCTAAATTTACAATTTCAGATCTTCTATGCTCTCTTTTCGTCCTACCTGTATAGTGAACAGTAACACGTTGGCCAGCTTTTGGTTGTTGACCATTTCCTTCGGTGATGGTTTTGACGTTGAACGACATTTTTTTTAATCTAGAAAAGAAAAACAACAGGAATATTTCGTCTATATCGTTTTGTTTTTATTAGCAAATGTATGTACACCGTAGAAGAGAAAAAAAAATGATCGTCAGTAGCAAAAGTACGTCTCGATGTGTATCTCGTTTTTGTTTGTTTTTGGTTATCAAGCAAGATGAAAAACTATTTACAATATCGAAGAGAAAAAGAAAACGACGAACGTGATATACAATAAATGAGAGCAAGAATAAGACAAAAGACATGTTTTTGTTTCGTATTGAGTCAGCAACCGGTTTGTTTGTTTGTTTAGACAGATTATCTTTGTAAGTTACTCTGGATTATAAATATGAACAGAGTGCTAAAAAAAACACACACACGCAAAGGTGACAAAAGTCGTATGAGATTGAATTTTAAGAAACACTGGTTATCGATTGTGTTGGTCCACGCATCGTTGAAAGAACTGTATCGAGCCATTTCAATGGACCTTCGAGATGAATTTCCACCCAACAAGGCGTACATGTTACAGCTTGTCGTCGATATTCAACTCCCCAACCTTTAACAAAACTCATCCGAATAATGCACATTCTCATGAGATTATAAACAGCTTCATAACCTTCATGAATAGCCGTGCTTAAAATCTGAGTAAAATCATCGCTATCGAAGATTTTCAATCGAACTTCTACAAAAAAGAAAAATAAATCTCGTCGAATCAAATTTCTATTCGAACAAAAAACACACACGTACTCGGAGGTATCTTACAAACCGTCGCTGGATGCCACGAAAATCGTTGATTTGTAATTGGACTTTGTACAAAAACAGGATTATCCGATATACATTCGGCAAAGACATTGCCACGAATGTGAAATAACTTAACTCCACGTCCGATATGTCGACGAGCTTTATCGATTTCGAACGTTCGATGAACATTCGTCAAACCACCGAGACAAAATCGTTCGGCATTCGATGGATCCGTAAAACCGTCGATAATCACCTGCGGTTGACTCGCGTGAAATTGTTCGCCAACACGCGTCGACATTTCGTAATAGGATATCAAACACCATTCGTGTGGCTCGTCGAACGGCACTTGTTCACCGTTGGTATTGGTAAATGTCGAGGATTGTGATTGAAGAGGAAGGAATGTATTGGAATCAGGCGGGACGATCGATGCAACATCGAAATCCATTTGAGTTTCGTGAGGATTTTGTGTGTTTTCATCGTTGGTTGAAGGGCCAGGTGGTGAGAGAAGAGAATCTGGAATAAAAACGATATTTTATGATTTGAAAAGAAGAAAAGCCAAGACAATACCTTGTGAACTGATACTTCCAGGCGATAGTTGATGTGAGGGTGGTGATTGTTGTTGTTCGATTGTCGATTGATAGGTTGTATTTTCCGGTATTTGATTTGCATGAAATTCATTCATCGAAGCTGATCGTAGATCGGGCATATCGCGAAAAGCTTCAGGCGGAAGATGTGGAACATAAACCGAATATTTTGCTAAAAACAAACACAAACAAATTTTTCACAGACAGATTAGAATCAATCGTTACCAGGCACGCGTTCATAATGAAACGGATTTATGCAAATATCATCTTTGCCATAGTGAAATGCATTTTGACAGTAATCAACGGGTTTCAATTCGTTTTGATTCGCTAGATCAGGCCAACGCCATAGCCGAGAATAGATAACAACAGGATTCGATTTCGATGACTGATTCGGTGGAACATCAAGCGAACTAATCAAATGACTTTAAGCAAAACATTTCAACGAAATCATCTTACCGTGTAATAGTCACACATTTTGTTCGCGAATCATTATGTACAATCGCTTTTTCTAATTCATCGATCGAACTTGTTTTTTTTAATTTTGTTAATTTTTTTATTAAATTTCGAATTAATTTCTCCGTATGTTCGCCCGTTGACGGATTCGACTCGTTCGATTTCATTGGTTTCACGCATATTTGAACGAAACGTTGAACAACCGGCGAAATCGAACGTTTTTTTGTTATCGAATGCAAAAGTGTCGTCAACGGATTCGACGGCGAAACATTCGTCGTTGTTGGCGAATCGATGGACATTATCTACAAATATATATATATATATTTATACACCGTCGTTATTTTATAAAATAAACTCTCGGATAAATGTACAACAAAACAACAACAAGAGATTTTTTTTATTGTTTCTATCGAAACATCGGACACCAATGTTTCATTCCGTCGAAACTGTAGAGATTTTCGTAGGCAAGAAGAAATTCATTAGTACGATGAAATTTCGAAATTTTCAATTTCTTTTTTCCATCTGATGGCTGTATGTGCAATTCTTTTTCCATGGTTAAGACAAGAAATTGTTGCCATTGTTGTTGAACTGATTGCAGCTCATTGAATAAAATCGAGTCGACAAATGAATCATCATCTAGCAACGCTCTACAATTAACAAGAGCAAACTTCGAATGAAATTTTTAAAAGAAGCACAGGAACTATTTACGTGCTAGTCGATGAGATTTTCTTTTTCTTGATTTTTTTGTCCGAATCATCGATTTTCGGACAGAGCAGTAGACCTTGACTAGGAGTATCTGCATAGGTAGAAACAAAACGGTACTTAAATCGAAAGAAAGAAGTTAAATACCTGGCAAATTTTGATTTGTAGGCTCATCGAAATCTGATTTACGTTTGAGAGATATTTGTTGTTCATCGGAGATTGTCAAATGCAGATTTTCATCGACATTCGATGAATGATTAAGATTCGGTTCGAGATTCGTTCGTTTCTTATCGTAGAGACCAATACCGGGTTGATAGATAAATGATAATTGTTTTTTTTCATTCAATGGTTTTGATGTAATCATATCTGAAAAAAGAACAAAACTCAAAATAATTTCTTCTTGTTATTTTTCTCTTCAACATCGAATTCAGCTGTTAAACAATTCGTTTTTTTTTCAAATAAAAAAAAAAAGAAAAACAAATTTTAATAATTCATAACTTGATTCTTCTTCTTCTTTTCAGCACCTAATTCGAAGTGTTTCGTACGTTTGATGGCTAATTGTTTTTTGAATTTACATTCAGTACATTCCATACGTAGGACAATTTTCTTCGTTGTTTTAGCTTTCTTGTGAAAGACAGGTTTCTTTTGACCACCGTAACCTTTCTGTTTCATATCGTAACGACGTTTGCCTTGAGCGTGAACACTGTCCTTGCCTTTTTTGTATTGAGATACTTTATGTAAAGTGTGTTTCTTGCAACTTTTGCCTTTGCAAAATGTTCGTCGACTTTTAGGTACGTTGACCATGTTTTTTTGTTGATTAATGTATCTAGAAATGAATATTATTTCGATTAATGTTTAGTTTTTTATGTATATATATATATATATATATATGCACATGCAAGAAAAGAAAACGTGTTTTCGAATTGCAATACAACACACTAAAATCTGACAATAAGAGAGATACAAATGACAAACAAAAAAGAATTTATCTGACAGAAAAAAAAACGATCGACTCGAAATATTATTTACTGGACATACTACCAGGCGCTGGTAGTTGTTGTAAAACATTATCGAGCCATTGCATAGGACCATTGAGATGAATTTCAACCCAACACGGCGTACTCATAATCGTTCGACGACTAAAAAAACTGAAATGTCGAATTTCCCGTGTCCTTTATCTTTTCTCTTACCGATATTCTTCGCCCCAGCCTTTGACAAAACTCATTCGTATTGCACATATTCTCGTGAGATTATAAACAGCCTCGTAACCATACGGAATCGTTTCTTTTAACAATTGAGCAAATTCCGTATTGCTAAATATCTTCAAATTACAACCTGAACGAAAACAAAAAAAAACGATTTTTATTTTAAAAATCAAATCGATTTACGCGGCGGGATTTTGCAGACAGTTGCCGGATGCCATTGAAAACGTTGATTACAACTCGG
>JGI26536J50258_1002736_pt1 | contig 11078 bp, 10 predicted proteins | sample ThiBiot_750_plan_FD_50258 | JGI IMG/M metagenome (IMG submission 50258)
TCTCTCTCTCTCAGTGTGTGTCTTTGTTTGTTTGATTTCTGTGTACTATGATTATTATTATTACTATTATTTTTTGTTTGTTTGTTTCTTTCTTTTTTTGTACTTCTGAAATGCTATGCCATCATTGAATGACCTGCCACTCAACACCGTTGTTGCTGATAGATCTCGAAGAAGGACAAAAAAAAACGAAACGAAAAAAAAAAGAACAGAACGAAACGAAAAGAATTAGTTATTAATTAATTGACAGTTATAAATTTATGCGATTAACTGAAAGATATATTGTTAGATGAGAAGGGCAAAGATCGAGACGGATTTGACGGCATCTATCGAAACACATAGTCGAGGAGAAGGATCTGGAAGTATTTTCGGATAGGTTGATGTAATTATGCAATCAAGAGTACTGCTCAATAAAGTAATAAAACGTCATACACATATAAATGACTCACGAGGACAAGGTGTAATAAATACTTCGTTTAAAACAGAAATTTCTTTAGATTACAAATATATNTTTTNNCTGTTGAAATTATGGCGGAATTAGTTCATATCGAACGATCGCCTGAAACAGTTGGTGTACTCAACGATGCAAAACCGGGTGATATGATTGAATTCAAACGAGGANNCTACAGTCATTGGGCTATTTATTCTGGTGATGGTTATGTTATTCATCGTTGGGGAGATCACGATGGTATCGGCAAATCAGTTGGTTTTTGGGGAAATCTTTTGACATTCTCTGGAACACAATTTGATAAAGCTACGATTCTTCAATCGAAAGTAGCCGATGTTTTGCGATTAGGTGGTGATGTTAAAGTAAATAATTACTTGGACGAAAAATATAAGTACGTCACCTAGAAAATATTCATATTGACTTGTAAATTTTTTTCATTGGATAGACCATTGGCAGTTAAAGACATTCTTGATAAAGCTCGTCGTGCTCTCAATCAAGAAGGTTATAATCTNNTGTATAGTAATTGCGAACATTTTGCAACTGAATGNCGATATGGACAAGCAACAAGTCGACAGGTTAATTGAATTCAATCGNTTTTGTTTACAAGTTAATGAAAATATTTTGATTTAGGTTCAAGTGGCCGTTGGTGCATCGGCCGTAACTGGAATTTTAGTTACAGCTGCCGCAGCTACTGGCGCGCTATTAGTTCGTAGTATGTCAAGCAAAGATGATCTTGACAAGAGTATGAAAAAAGTCGTAACAAAAAATTAACATNGAACAAAATAACTGTCCAGATCTTTTAAACTTCCAATCAATATTTTTTTTTTGTTTATTTATTTTCTCTTGTTTCATTTTCATTAGAATATGAAATAAATATATATATATATACATGGACATATTTATCTATTCTAGATAATTGTTGTGTTTGTTCTTTTTTTAATAATTTATTTTTGCTAAAAAATGGCATTTCATGATGAAGTTGAGATTGAAGGTAAACGTGAATAGTTGTCGAGATGAATCTTCGAGTGAACTATTTAGATTTCGAGTATGACGAAGAATCGGAAACCTATTATTGGCCGTGTCCTTGCGGTGATCGATTTCAAATAACAAAAGTAGCCGAATAACTTCGAACATTTTTCGTCATATTTACTTTTCTTTTAGGAAGAACTCGAAAGTGGAGAAGATACGGCGCGATGTCCTAGTTGTTCATTGCTAATTCGTGTGATATATGATAAAGTATTTTCAATTCAAGAGAATCTTTCGATTGATCAATTGTATCTTTTGTTTTTCAGGAAGCATTCATGGAGAAAACTTCGAATCTGACTGAAAAAACATCACCAGCTACCGAGAAACTGACGTAATTTTTGTTATTTGTTTAAATTACCCCGTGAAGAAATCAAATGTTTTCTTTTTTGTTCTACGAATAAAAACAAAAAAAAAACAACAGNAACAAAATGTCTGATTATTTTTCTAGAAATAAAAAAAGAATGGGCTTGGTATTTGAATAATGGAAAAAAGTAATTTGAATGTGGATTTCCTTGTTATTTGGTTAGATAGAGATATTGAAAAAACAAAAGATAGCCGAGAATCCAAAAGACGTATACGTCATGCCGTACGAAATCAATTGAAAACTTTCGATGATCCCGACGAATGTGTCAATTACATGCTTGAACATTGCACAAAACGTATATTTTTTATTGTATCAGGCTCATTTGGTTATTATCTGGTAAATCTAATTTACCATCTACCACAGATACATAGAATCTATGTTTATTGTGCCAATCGTCAACGAGCTGAAAGTTGGGCCAAAACTGAATGGAAAATTTCAGGCATTTTTACGAAAAGTAAAACGTTAATCGAAAAACTTTGTGATGATATGCAATCCTGTGATGATAATAGTAGTTTACCGATGAGTATATTTCATTTAGCTGAACGTGAAAAATCCTTGAGGAATTTAACCGAAGACAGTATTACATTTACATGGTATCAATTACTGTTAGTTGTTCTACAACGTTTAGCATGTTTACATAATTCGAAAACTGATATGATTCAAGAATGTCGTGCCGCCTATCAAAATGATCCAACTGAACAAGAGAAAATCGATAAATTCGAGAAAGATTATCGTCCAGCAAGAGCAATTTGGTGGTATACAAGTGATTGTTTTATATATCGATTATTGAATCAAGCATTACGTACACAAGATATCGATATAATATTTCATTTTCGATTTTTTATTCATGATTTAAACAATCAAATAAAACAACTCTATCGACTTTATTTACAAAAACATCAGCCAATTGAAAACCATCAATTACAAGTCTATCGAGGTCAAAAATTGAGTTTGGATGAATTGAATTCAATTCGAGCGAATATCAATGGAATTATATCGATGAATACATTTCTTAGTGCAACATTAAATCGAGATTTAGCTCTTATTTATAGTGAAACAAATCAACCATTTTCGCCAACGTCGAATGTACAACCTGTACTTTTTACGATTACTATCTGTGATATGAGCGAAAAAACAGCACCATTTGCATTGATAAAAACATTTTCTTGTTATACGGAAGAAGATGAAGTACTGTTTACATTGAGTGCCATATTTCAAGTTCGATCTGTTGAATTGAAAGATGATCTGTGGCATGTTCATTTACAATTAAGTAAAGAACAAAATCAATTATGTCAACATTTATCAAAAGATATTTTGAAAAAAATCGGCTCCTCTGTATGTCCATTGACATTAGGCTGGTTTCTATTTCGAATGAACGAATTTTCTAAAGCTGAACATTATGCTGAAGCTCTACTAAAACAACTTTCAAATAGTGATAGAGAAAAAGGAAATACATACAATCTATTAGGTCTCATCTGTTATGATACCGGTCGTATCGAATTAGCTATTGAGTATTATGGCAAAGCTTTGGAAAATTATGCGCGAACAAGTCAACCAGATAATCCACACGTAACTGCATGTCATTATAATCTTGGCTTAGCATATTTGAAATTTGGTAATGTTGAACGTGCACATGAACATGAAATTCAAGCTAAACAAACATTAATAAATTCATCACAAAAACAAAATCCATCATTAGAAACAATGACTGAAAGTTTACAAGCTAAAATTGAAAGCGAAGAAGGAAACTATGCTAAAGCTATTGAACTTCTTGAAAATGTTTTACAAAAGAAACGAAAGAATCTATCACCTGTCAATTCATCGATTGCAACGACATTAAAAGAATTGGGTATCGTACATATGAAAATGAATAACAATAAACAAGCATTAAAATATCTGGAAGAAGCTTTTAGGTTAAATAAAAAATTGCTGGCATCTAATCATTTAGATTTTGCTGANTTACATCGAAATATTGGTATTGTACATTTCAATTGTGCTNATTATCCACGTGCATTAGAGAATTTTCAACAAGCAGTAGATATTATTATAGATGTTACCAGAGAAAATGTCGATGCTGTTGATGAATTAATGAACTTAATCGATAAAACTAAACAAAAAATGAATGAACAACAGGGAAAAAATTGAAATTTCCTCGTTTGTAAATATTAAGTGACATATTTTCTCTACTCTGGAATTTGTACGTTGTAGTTGTTTAATATAAATATCGCAAACAATCATACAAAAAAGAACGCATCTTTTTCAATACACTATTTTGAATATACTAATTTCGAGAAAGGTTAAAAAAATATATTGCTTTCCTATTTGTTATTGACTGATTGGACAGGTTTTTCTCGCTTCAACGATCATTTGGTAAATGAGTGTGGCTAAAATTACCTGTCATACCAAACTANTAGCGATAGTGTACAGATAGATACAAAATTTTTTTGTCTGTTCTGAAAATAAAAAGCATTCAACGACTATCTTATATACAAACACGATCGTCAAAGGACAGTAAACGTGAATATATGCACGATCAAGGTTAACACGTTTACACTTACCAATCCTTCAGCTTTAAGATGATTGAATATAGACCGTATGTAGGAATAAGCACTTGGTCACCTTGGCACTCGAAAGGACTAGTGATTGCTGCTTTTACTGCTATAGGTTTACTCGTCGTAGGTTTATCGCTAGGTCTAGGTTTGGGGATCGGATTACATGATGATGATGGTCAAAATTTAACAGATCCTCAAGCCATTATAAATGCAAATACACTAGCAACTTCGCCAGAAACAATTACTGAAACTGATACAAGTGTAGTTACAATCATAGATGAAACTTCAACAGCAACAGAAGAAGATACAACCATTGGAGCTACAACCATAGGTGAAACTTCAACAGCAACAGAAGAAGATACAACCATTGGAGCTACAACCATAGGTGAAACTTCAACAACAACAGAAGATACAACCATTGCAGCTACAACCGTATACGAAACAACAACAGATACAACTGGTGAGGTTGCAGTAACAACAGACGCAATTAGTGAAATTGCAACAATGCCAGATGAAACGTCGATAGGAATGACTATTGAAACTGCAACAGCAACAAATGAAAATGTAATCACTGAACTTACAACGATAGATGAAACGTCGATAGAAACGATTATTGAAACTATAACAGCAACAGAAGAAGGTGCAATCATAGATGAAACTTCAATACAAATGACTATTGAAACTGTAGCAGCAACAAATGAAGATGTAGTCACTGAAATTACAACGATAGATGAAACTACGATAGCCACAATTACAGAAACTCTTACGGCGGCAGAAGAAGAAGAAACTNCAGAAGAAACTGTGACAGCCGTGTCCACGGACAGTTTCACTCCATTTATCGAATAAACTCAAAATTATGATCATTATTTAAAACATTTGTATAATATTGCAATTATTTCATCGTTTTTGTACAATTATTTTAACTTTCATTTTTTTGTAGAAGCGATTGTTGCGGAAATAACCTTGGTATATTTACCATTTTATTTATTAGAATCTGATTATTTGACTGGTAAATTTTCATGACAAATATTCGAGTAAGTTTTAGACTAGTTCTAAGAATAGTGTTAGTTATCAATAAAATATCGAGTGACATTCTATTGTAATTTTCCTTGTTCGTCATTGTATGATTATGAAAATAAAAGATAAAACNATATTAAGTGATCTGTTAATAAAAGTCAATATGACTGATCGATGAATGAACAATGATAATAAATATTATGCAACAATTGCTACTAATGGGAATACGATGTGTTCATCTTTTTTTTCTCTCTCTAATAATACTTTGTTTAACCTTATTGATTAGTTATATTGCAAGGAAAAAGAAGAATGAAATTACTTNTTTAATATTCNGAATGCTTGCTCACAATGACATAGCTAATTGTTTCGAGATTATAAAAGTCCGTCGAATATATTATGTAAATCAATAGATATTCATCGAAATCGGAACTTAACGTCTCAATGATAATCTCTCCATCCTTGAACTAAATTCTCATTTTCCGACGAAAACACTAATATAAAGATAAACGATCTAAAATATTGTTTTTTTTACATACAATAAATTCTTTGTCAAACAAAAACAGAACTAAGGAAAAGATATTTTTTGATTAGTTTGTTTGTTTTTTATGTATATTTTCTATTCGCTTTTTTTTTCTTCTTGCGTCAAGTAATTGTCAGTGTATCTTGGGAATTTAAGCATGGCATGTTTAAAAGATGCTCAAAGACTATCAGACAAGACGAAGAAAACGAACTGTTCTTTGGGCATATATTTATCTTTTTTTATGACGTTTATAGTCAATTTGACGTGGAATGCGTTTTTCTTTGTCTTTCCCTTAATGATACTTGAATAGGATGCGAAACAAAGAAAAAAACGATGGCGATTATTTCGAATTTATTGACAAAAAACTGATTTGTTCTATCATTCATCTATCTATCTACATTATCAACATTGATTGTTCAATAGAAACAGAAAAAAAATAGATCGAATTAGATCTTGTTCAAGGCAAATCATTGAACGATTTGGAAATTATTAACACGTCAAATAATCAGAATAATTATTATTGATGTTTTTGATCATCTATTGAACAAATGATATGGAAAGAATTTTCTTTCGATGTCTTTTTTTCTTCTTCTCTTTGTTCTTGTTTAGTAAATAATGCATTATGATTTGAACTTGAAAAGAAGAATAAGAACAAGATAACAACAACAATAACATTATCTATTAGAAAAATAAAACGAAGACAAATTCTATTGATGACGATTGTATAGCGGTAGTAACCACAAGCATTTTCTAATTAATTGTAGAAGGCCAACTTGTTAGCTCTGACAGGCAGAGAAATAAGAAAAGAAAAGAAAACCCATCATATATGTCTATCTATGTATTTTTTCCCTATGTTCTTTCTTCTTCTCCTCCTCCTCCTATCTCTCACTCAGAAGTCTCTTATTTAGATATAATGATTCATGAAAATACACGGGGAAAAAAACGAAGACGAAGACGAAGAAGGAGGAGAAGATGATGATGGTAGAAAGACGAACGATGAAGAGAAGGCAATGTGGCATTCTTTCGCATCGTTAAACAAACGTGATGATAATTCGCACAATGGACCATTGCTATAGTCGGAATAACATCAATAATAATCGAAGACATAACGACAATATTTTGTCGGGACACTAAATAGAAATAAGTAAATTAACTTAGATCAATACCATAAATCAGGTAAATGGCAGGGAAATAAATTAGTTGAGTTAGTGATTAATTAAGATTTGTATTTCTCTATTTCGNCCTCTCCGTTTGTTGCTCTATTTATTTTCATTGTTCGATAACTAGTGATGCATAACGTTAATAGTTATGATTGAATTCATTGAGAAAAATATTGACACTTGCAGTTTCCGAGATAGAGTTTTGTTCTATGTGGAAATAGTCACATATACAAAAGAGAAAGAAGAAGAAAAAAAAATAGACGGAGAGAAAGAACTTCCTCTTGTGACTTCGTCTCTACCTGCTACCCGTTGTTCTTCTTCTTCTTCGTCTTCGTTTTTTTTCTGTTGTATATATGCGTTTCTTTGGCCTTTTTTTTTCACTATTATTCATTTAGTTTATTCTAACAGCATCGTTCAGCTATGTATTTGGTTACGTTTGTCACTCATCAATAGTCGTCGTCAATTTCTCTTAATATATATATGCGTGCGTGTATGTTGAACGTAGGCCATTCATAATGGAACTGTAAAGATGATCGATGTGTTGAATAGTGCTTATTCTATTGAGCATCGATAATCTAAACAACACAACACAACGGTATTCTCTCGTTTCCGTACTTATTCATCCGCCTTTTTCTTCTTACCAGTTCATCGACATCAAAACAAAACATATAACTAGTCAACGGATATTTCTTATTTCAAATTGAAACACATTCCATCACTAAATATAATGATCGGTTCTTATTTTAATTTCATTTGTCTATTATTCATTTTCATCCCAATTATTAAATCATCATCGTTACTTTACTATAAAACAGCTTGTGAATTACTTAAACTTCCACGTGATTGTCATTGCCAACGTACTCGTGGCGTACCGATCACTTCATTAAATGAAACACGTTTACGATGTCGTCAATTAACAAAACTAACCACCGATTATCGATGGTCAATTGTTCCCTATGATCGTCTAGCTTTCGAAACTCCCAATGATAATCTCACTCTACATCGTTTTGCTTTTTCTGACATACGTGCTCGTACGATACGTTTCGACGTTGAAAATCTTCTTCTAACTGATCATGCATTCGATAATGCTTATATCGGACAATTAGCTATATCTCATACGGATACACCTGGTCGAATTAATTTCGAAACCAATGGACAAGTATTCTATGGCTCAACAATCACGAATATCTACATTAAATCAATGAATTTTCAAAAGCCAATATCAGAAATGATATTTGCTAATGCTAAAATCTATACATTACTTATACAAGCATCAAAATTCTATGGTTATACAAATAAAAAAGCTGTCTTATATCCAATTAATGAAACACATTCGAAAATTGAAACACAGCATGATAATTTTCTTGAATACGATTTAATGGTAACAACAAGTCCATCGATATTAACCAATACTCAAACATCACCATTGAAAATCCGTCGACGAAAACGTCCGAAAATATTTCGACAAATTCTTGAAACAAGNGATGAAAATCTACCATCATTACCCGATCGAACCGTAACTATCAATATAACATCAATTAATCTGCCAGCATTTGTTACAATTTATACGATTTTATCCAGTATAGATACGACCAATTTAACTGAATTCTATTTTCCAAATAATATCGAATATAGTCAAACAGATGAAATTGAATTGAGCTATAATTTTATACTTGCAATTGATGCATATGCATTTCGACATTTAGAATCGTTCGAAGGTCGATTAATTTTAACACATAATCATATTCAATTTCTTTCGCCATTAGCATTTGCTTATTTATATTCAATACATAATTTATCATTAGCTTATAATTCAATTGTTAATTTAACATCGAAACATTTCGAAAGTTTATATCAATTAACTGAACTTGATTTAAGTTCAAATAAAATCGAACGTTTACCTCCCGATATTTTCGTTTCATTAACAAATCTTCAACGTCTACGTTTGAATAATAATCCACTAACATCGATTGATCCATTAGTATTTACAAATTTAATACATTTAAATGAAATTCAATTTGCAAATATGAATCTATCGAATTTAATCCATCCTGAAACGTCGCAATGGATTTGGAATTTAGCTAATTTACATGTTAATTATTTACTCAATACAAAGTAAGACAAGTTTTTTTTTCTGTTGATATTGATTGTCTTTGTCAGATGTATTATATCTCAAGGACATGTTTCTATTTTTGTTAAGTGACTCGAATATTACTATTCGATCGTTTCGATTTGAAAGATAACAAAAAGAAGTCTAATTACAGAATTGAAATAAACAAAAAAAAGAGAGATTTTCTTTTAACAGGATATGACTCGAGTCGAGTACGACTGAGTGAATAAAAGCAAAAAACAAACGACGATCATTCGTTTACGCATGATTTTACGCGTAGGAGACAATCGTACTTTTGTTGTGTTCTTCTAGTAGAATAACTTAAATAAAATAATATTATTCATCAAGAATGATTTTCTTATTTAATCTATATTAATTCTTTTGGTTCGAGGCCAAAGCAAGAAAGACAAAGAAAAATATATAGCTAATCATCATTAGACATAGTTTTTGTTCGGTAAATTTTTGATTGATTAGTCTTGGGACAAAAAACATAGTCGAAGAACAAATCCCGATTGTAATCAAAAGAGAAACTTGAAGACAAATTTCTGATTGTTGTTTGTTTTTTATTAGTTTTGATCTAAGTGACGTAGCTTTTTGTCTACTGGCACGTTTTAATCAAACATTTTATCATCTACCACGACAACATTCATGTCCATGTAATGTTCATTATTTATATCATAAATTTGAACCAAATAGTTCATTAGTACCAATGACTTATTATACGAATTATTTACGTTTAACACCGATTTGTCTTCTAAATGAAACCATAATTAATTCTGAACAAGAAACAAATGAAAATTTCAATCGAACAAATTTCATTTTACAAGGTTTAGAAGATAAATGTGATTATAAATTAATTTTTCTTAATTGTGATGCGATGACAACAACAACAACAACAACCACGACGACGACGACGACTGAACAAACAACAACGACTATGGAAATCACTACAGAATCCACAACGGAAATACCAACAACAACAACACCACGGTAGAACTTGATGACATTCTGCTTTTTCTCTTCTTCATAAATAGACTCTCTTTTCATGTTCAGATATTTCAAATACACGAAACCACCAAAGAAATCAACGAATAATATGAAAAAATTATTCACTGTTCTTGGTACATTAGCTGGTATTACACTACTCGCAGTTCTTCTTGTTATTCTTTGGTATCGACTGAAAGCGACATATAAACGACGAAAAAAACAAAAGAAAATACTCGAACAACAACGACATTTTAGTTCGTCTCGAGCACAACCATCAACTAGTCATTCGATAACCGTGCCACGGTATGCATCATCGGATATGATTAGTAGTTTACCGGGTTCATCGCAAGCTATTACAACTAAAAGTCAATCTCAAGTTTTAATCGAACCGAATCCACTTGTGTCAACCGTTTATAAAAATGACGATGCACTAACTTCTAATCCAACTGAAATTCTCTTTGATCGTGACGATGAGAATAATCGACAAGGATCAATCAAAGAAGAACAAGCAACTGATATCCAGGCGACTACTCAATTCTAACATTCTCTTTTTTCGTTTTTCTTTGTTTGAGTGAATTCAAGTATGCGTGTGTGTGTGTGTGTGTACGCTTTTCTTTTTAAATTGATAAAAATTATTTCTTGCATAATTAATTGACGGGGGGCGAAGCAATAATTCGAATTCTAACCTCAAAAATGTCTGACTTATGGCTTCTGTTATTTTTTTTGTCTGCTTTTCTAAAAACGAAAATATTATGTACTCGAACAAATTTGCACATAGAAACTGTGTTTTTTTTCTTCTTTCTACAAAAATAACTAAATCGATTAACAAATATTACAAATCAAGTGCGAGATTTTTTGCAATTTGATAGACTGCAAAAAAATAAAGAAAAAGAAAAA
>JGI26536J50258_1002747_pt1 | contig 11049 bp, 14 predicted proteins | sample ThiBiot_750_plan_FD_50258 | JGI IMG/M metagenome (IMG submission 50258)
TTTTTTTTGATGAAATTCTACCAGTAATAAAGATTAAAATCCAATTTGCAAAAAGTACTATAAATCCCCAAATACCACCGAAGACATTTGTGTACCAAAAATCTGCGAGTATATTGCAAATTTCTGTTGCAAGTATCAACTAAAATGATATTCGATTGAATATTTTACAAAATAAAAAATCGTTTTTTCTACTAAAGAAAGAAGAATCTGTATCGTTCCAATCATGCCAATAAAACATTTTGGCCATGATCGTGCCCATGTATGATCTCTTTCGGATTGTTGTTGAGCTCCCTTTTCTGCGGACATTTTTTTAAATTTTAATCGAATCGAACGTTCGTCGCTTTCAAATACAAACAAAATTAAAAAGCACAAAACAATACATATGCCATTTAGTTAAAAACACAATGCCTCACACATATTTTCGTTTGTTTTTAAGACTTGAAAAGTAAAAAGAAAACAACTGACATCACATGTTCGTATTTTTAGGCGTTCTTTTCACTTTGATGATATGTCTATTTAACACCTATGCCATCTGTACCTAAATAAAAACCGATGATTCGATTGTCTTCATTTTAGAACAGAAACGAAACAAATGTATATTTTTTAATCAGTGTGCATCATCGTGCGGGCTAGTTCACACAGAAGTATCTTTCGATGTTAATTTGAGCATTTTCGGTTTTATTTTGTCATATCGTTAATGTCCTGCTGTGCTTATTCAATTGAGAAGACAAATATCGAATGAATAGAGTTGATGATCAAAAAAAGAAACAATCAAAAATTCGATGACGTGCGCAGCAAGTCATTTCCGTCGACGATTGAAGTCGATATACTGTAACTGTTGACAAAATTCTCGATAGAAATTGATTGAATAACTTGTATATAGATCAGAACATTTCCGTGTTTATTTGACATTTAATTGTAATAGAAAATCAATGTAAAGTAATCATACATCATTCTTGACTTTCTCGTTCTTTCTTTCGTAAATAATCGAAAAAAATGACTATCGTCTTGTCAGTTTAATTGATGTGAGAAATATCGAGTAAAAACAATAAATAAATGTAGACTTTGTCAATGTGTCTATGTCAAGTAAAAGCAATTTTGTCAAATTTCGAATTCGATATTTACTTGACGTGATGTGATTGTTCAACCAATTTTTTTTGTTCCTATCTCGAGCTATTCGTCGTTCTCTCATCAATTGATCACAATAAAACAAAGAAGACAAGTAAGACAATAAATGGCCTAGAGGCTCAACATTTTCATTTGTATAGCAAAACTAAAAAGTGATTCGAAGATACACATGTCTAGTCATCATATTTCCTGATGAATTATAGGATANTAGTTCTTTTTTCCGTACACACACATATATCAAGAGAAATAAGATAGTAAAAAATACATGATTCTTATCTTGATGNAGAAGACAAAAAGACGTAAATCATCATCGATGGGTGATGGTAATAATGTTCATGCTGTGTTTGTATGTTGATTAACGAAATCGATGACGTATATGTATATATCCGCTGAACTTTACTTTCGAGAGTCATCGTCTGTTACTTCCTCCATTGTGTATACACACACACACGTCTGTAGAATAAGTATAACACGAGATAAGATCGATGGCGAGTCAAGTTTTTCTTTTTCTCTCGTTTTTTGGTATGTATACACAGAGATATGTGTGTGTGTGTGTTGTCTGACCGATCATAAATATATAGTTGTGTGTATGTGTCCTTCTAGATTTGAACAGGTGAATGAGTAATAAATGGATTTGATCATATGTGTAATGAGCTCGTTTAGTTCGAATTAGAATTCCATTTAATTACATTTTTAGCTCACTTAAATACACTATCATTAGAATTGAAAATGAGCAACTCATCTCGGTAGTGAACAAGTTCAATTAGAAAAGCTAAGAGATCGATCTGCATCAACGAAATTCTATCCTTCCGCAATCATTTTAGTTGATGCTGATTGACAAGAGAGAGCCATTGGAATACTTATGGCACCCTACAGATACTAGTGGTCATCATCAACGAGAAGAGAGAAGTCTATTCTCTCCATTTGGTATCTAATTGATTGAAGAATGTCTGCTACATCTCAATAAAAAAAGATATCCTGAGTGTGTTAGAGTCTAAGCAAGAAAAAAAAGGTCAGAAGCCTGTTTGCTAACGTAATTGTTATTCTTTATCATCCATTTTTTGCTTTTTACCATCTGACAAAATAAATAAATATTGTATCGGAACATTGAATCATCGACATGAAGCAAGACAGAGAACGAGAGAGAGAGAAAAGTCATTCATCCTAATCTAAAAGCATCTACTGATATCGATATACTCTTGTTCAGAAGAAATCTTTTCTTTGATGAAAATGTCAATATCAGGTGTCCGACTGTTCAATGAACAGAAAAGTTAGATCATATCTAATTTGACAATATCGTTGTTCTACTCCTGCTGTTTATCGAGAACGTATGTCGAAAAAGTATTGATTACGTTGTACAATCCAACGATCACATCTGGATATGTACGTATGTTGATAGAAAAAGCTTCGAGCAATATTATTCACGCTTGAATATTCATCATATAGTTCATTCGATAAAAACAGGTAATTGAATAAGGGTTGGTTCGATCTCGTATTGAGATAGTCTCGCCTTGTGTATTCAATGTCTATACTTCAAACTAAACCCGCTAGCTATTGGACAGATTGAAAATGATCGACACTTTTTCTTTTCTCTTCTCTGCGANAGAGAGCAAAAAAAGAGAGCGAGAGAGAGAGATATATACAAATTGTCGTTCATCATCACCTTCTCTATTCTCGACACAAACATTTTCTATTTGTAGAATATTATCAATGCATAACAAATTCTTAATCATCATCATCATCGTTTTTTATTTTTTCATTCAACCATGTAAGTTGTTGTTAGTTTAGTTTCTTGTCTCTATTGAAATCAAAAGATTATTCATATGGTTTAGCTTGGTCAATAAACCATCTGGAAAACATAACAGTTACGCGCGGAGAAAATGTCAAATTTCAATGTCGATTTCCGACGAATTTCTCTTCGAAAGAAAATATCATTCAGTGGCAAAAAGCTCGTTTCAACGACGATAATTTTATCATTTCAATCAATGGAAAAATTCCGAAAACACTCGAACAAACCTACCGAACCGATCTGACGACACAATCGAGTTCATTAGAACTCTTTCATGTCGATCGACAAGATTCAACAACATATATCTGTCAAACATTCGAAACGCAAACGATTCTCTGTCAATTTAATCTTGTTGTTTTAAGTAAGTTGACGAGCAAGCCAAAGAAAACAACGCCAGTTGATCATTATTTTTTTTCTTTCATTTCTTGAAAAATTAAAGTCAAGCCTGAGGCACCATTATTAACAATCGATAAAGTGAATATCGAAGAAAATCAAGCTGTCACATTGACATGTTCATCAGTGAATGGTAATCCATCGCCTGAATACACATGGTATCGCAATAGTACTCCCATCGCCACCACGTATGATGATTATATATGAAAAATTTTCTTCTTTTCGATTGACTACTCCTCCCTATTCCAGTTCATTGACTAACCAAGTGTTCACCACGGGGAACAGTTCAATTTATACATTGAATGCGACTCGTTTCGATGATAATGTCAAATACGAATGCGAAATTTCGAATCAAGCACTTGCAAAACCATTACGTCTTGAACAATATTTGCACGTGAAATGTAAGCACAGACGTTCAATGTGACAATGACCATCTGGAGAGAATTTGTCTTTTTTTTCGTTTATGTAAATAGATCGACCATATGTGAAGATACTTGAAGAAACGATGATATTTTTCGATGAACATAATCGAATTAAGAAACTCATCGTTCAAGAATATCAAACGCAGAATTTCACATGTCTATTCGATGCTAATCCACCACCGACATCGATCTATTGGCTCATGAATGAAACAACAATTGTTAGTCGAGAACAAGTTGCTTATATACCGAGATTAACTTCGGAACATAGTGGCATTTACACATGTATTGTGGAGAATTCGCTCGGCCGAGTCAATCAATCGATTTATCTCGATGTTCAATGTAAGTTTCGTCGGTTTCGAATTCTTTTCATTTTCTTATAAAATTCGACTTGATCTAGACGCACCACGTGTTCGTGCAGTTCAATCACGTCTTGCTGTCAATCATTCGGATTCGGTTACTCTTCGTTGTTCAATCGATGCTAATCCATCGGTTCATCAAATAAAATGGTTTAGAAATCATTCCGAAATCTCCGATAAAATCGATTTTCATATCGATCGTGTCGAACGAAATCATTCGGGTATCTACACATGCATGGCTTTCAATCGTTTATTTAATAATCAAACAATGAATGGTTCGAGTACGATTGAACTTCTTGTACAAACACGACCGATTATCGAAACAACACATTCAAAAATCGCAACTGAAATCGATCAATCGGTTACTTTAGCATGCCGAGTATTCGGCGAACCGAAAGCAAAAATCTATTGGAAATCGAATGGTCAAATCATGCAATGCGATGAGATTATCAACGAAATTTGTTATTTAAGATTTTCAAGAATAGCCAAACATCATTTCGGAATGTATCAATGTATAGCTGAGAATTTCTTAGGCAAAGAAGAATGGACCTATGAAATCGTTTCTCGTGGTAAACCTGAAACACCAACGAATATCATCGTATCCGATCTAACTTCTTCGTCATTTCGAATTCAATTTTCTCCTTCATTTGACGGTGGCAGTGGTTCTCAACAATTTCATGTTCAATTGACTAATTCTTCGAATTCAACGATACTTACTCGACAAATACCTTTCAATCAATTTCAATATACGATCGATAATCTCGATGAATCGACTTTGTATTTCTTTCGTTTGAAATCTTCAAATATCTATGGCGATAGTCCATGGAGTCATCAAATACCTATTCAAACCAATGAGTTAGTCATCAAATCCGAAGGTATATCTCGTTGAATTACTTAATTTTTGAGTATTCTGTTTTTGAAATTAGATCTTCCTCAACTCCACGTCATTTCATATAATCCAAAGGAGAAATTTTTTGAATTCGATTATTTACCTGAGAATAATCAACAATTGATGAAATTAAAAGACGAATATCTGTGCATGAATATTCGCCATTCAGCCGATGGCAAATTCTATCAATTAATTCAACAATGTTTAACGATTCAAAATCAACGTGTTTATTGGTCAATAAATCGAGATTTTCCATTTTTGAAATTAGCTATTTGTTCGAAGAAATCGCCGAATATCTGCGGGCAAGATATTGAAATGAAAGAAGGTACGAATCTTTGTTTGCGTTTTATTTAATTAATTCGGACTGTTGGTTTTTTTTTTCTCTCGTCTTCTTTAGAAATAACGAATCGTTATTTAACTCCGATGATTGTCGGAATCATTACTTTAATTAATATTCTTTTTGTATTTATTATTTCATTTATTATTTGTATTTATTGCCGAATGAAATCGAAACGAATCAATTCAAATTCGAATAATCTTGATAAAAGTGCTCGACCGTAAGTGAAAATATTTCAAATCCGAATCACAATTTCTTTATGTGTTTCTTGTTGTACAGAATTATCTCTTCGCCACGATTACAGAATCCTTATTTATTATACAACAATACTCATGCATCATCTTATGATTACGAATATCAACAGAATAAACCTGGAAGTTCATTTTCTCATTCATGTAAATTCATTTTATTTTGTTTTTATATTTATCATTTCGAAATGATCTTCGATTTAGATGATATTATCGATCGTCCGAGATCGTCTCCTCAATCGAGCTCGAATCCATCATCGGAATCGAGTTGTGTTACACAAAATACAACTGAATTGCCTTCGAATTACTACGGATTTCCGTCAGTTAAATCCCCATCGAAATATCCGAGCACATCATCAAGTGAAAATTCAACGCCAAATCGAATAAAAAAACTTTTTTATGAAGTTGTAGTTTAGCATGTAAAAAAAATAGTCGAGACATCTGTTTTGTTTTGTTTTGTCTTCTGTAATCCGGTGATTTGAAGTTCAATAAAACAGAAAATGAATCACTTATGAGGTTGCATAGCCAAGTGTTGTTTGTCTTCGGAGTTCTCTTAGTGTAACTGCACGTTGAAGGCGTTGGATAAATTTTTCACTTGTTTCATGTAATTGTTTCAATTGTTCGATAGCTTTGTAACCTCGACCGCCTTCGAGAACTTGACTCATATTGAAAACAATGGTTTCGAACGATAGAAGACTATTTCGAAATTCACTTGGATTATTTCCGTAGCCATCAGCTGATACAGCGATAAATTCACAGATACGATGAAGATACGATATGTATTTCGACATTTCATTGAAATGTTTTAACATTGCTTCACGTTTATCGATTTGTGTTTGAAGAAGATCACTGCCCAATGGAATACCTTTGTCGAACGGAATTGTGCCGAGTAAACGTTTGGCATGTTCAGTTTTTCGTTGAAAAAATCGTTCACGTCGATGAAAAATAGCATGAAGATAAAATCGACGAGATGTACTCTTAGCTTTGGCTAATAATTCTTCTTGTAAAGCGACTCTCTCTTTTGGACAACGAAATGTTCCATCAGTCGCGTAATGATCTTTCCAATACGCAGTACAACTCCAACAAAATTCTGCACCACATCGACATGTCATATGATTACATCCGCCTACAAAACATAGCAATTCATTCGAAATACTACGTCGAATCTTTTCAAAAACAAACCATTTTTTTCAATGAAATTATTGCATGAAATACAATTTCGTCCTTGCACATGTGTAATTGCCTGAGCATCGGAAATCATGTCTCCATTTCGATAAACTTCATTTATATAGTATTGATAGGCATTGCATGTTGCAGGAAAATGTGCTTCTTTTTTACAGTTTATACAGAATAATTCACCGCAACCACATCGAACATGATCAATGTTTGAACCAATGACTTGAATGATCTTCATACAAGTTTTATTCGGACATTTAATAAACGAACGAGAGAGATTGACAAGACATTTCTCGATATTTCGTTCGTAAAGATTCATACAACGAACATTGACCAACGAAAGAATTGTTCCTAAAATTGATTTGTATTTTCTCTTTTCATTTAATCAAACAAATCCTATCGATCTTACCAACATCGACAATAGACTCACAATTCCATTCAAGACATCGAACAAGTTTAACACTTCGAATCGAACTTTCTAAATATTGTTTCCAACAATCATTACAAAACCAATGTACACAAGCTTTGATTGCTGTCATCGATGTTATTTCACTTGTATCTCGACAACAAATCGTACAGATTTCTGGTCGAATGAAATCATAATCATCAATAAATACATCGGAATTTAATTGTTCTTGTTCGAGAATTTCTGTCGTTTGATTTGCAGTTTTCTTATCCAAAATCTGTAAATGTCGTATTTGTTTATTTAAATATTCACTATCACTTAATTCACTATCTTCGACATTATCGCGTACGATTGATTTTCGAGTTAAATCAGCATCTTTCGGTTTGAATGTATCGAAAGGAAGTGTCGTTATGAATTGAATAACTTTGTCAACTAAATCATCGATTCGATAGATGGATTCGATTGATTCATATAGATTTTCGATTTCAACCGTATCAGAAAATAAATCCATATTTAAACCGATTTGAACACGTTGATAGTTGTCATTCGATGAAGTATCATCATCATCATTTAGAATTAAAATTAAATAAGAATTTAAATTTGAATAGATCGGAAAGAGATCGAATTGATTCAACCATTTGTAAGATCGCAAACGATCAGTTAGACAGAGCACGTATTTAGTTGGATAACATTGGGCATGAAGAAAATGTTTACCAAAAACTTTCGTCAGATTTTCAATAGTTAAATCAGTTTTGTTGATAAATACCGAACGAAATGATAGATTCATTAAATGGTGATGAGACTTTTCAATAGGTGCAACAGTTTTACCTTGNTTTTTTTGCTAAATAAATATTCGAGATGGATTATAGAAAGACAAAACATTAGAAAACGAACAAACCCTTTCAAGGTAAACAGCTTTGTCTCGTTTGTAGAGTTTTTCTTCTCGACTCATTTGTCGATGAAATCGTTTCGAAATTGGCAAATCTTCCATGTAGAATTTCGATGATTTCGGATCGAATTTTGGTTCAATCGTAACAAGATTATCTGCAATCACTGTCGTTTCAAAATCTCCACCCGATGGAACGGTCTGAACAAAATCATTGAGAGATAATTGACCAGGTTTCGGTACAGAACAAATCTTAAAATCGATGAAAATACATAAGATTTTGTTTTCGAACAAAAAGAAAAGAATTTTGTTTTTACATATTGAATCAAATCTTCTTCATCAGTTGATGAGTAATCAACATTTTCATTGCAATCATCCATTGCATTGATTCGATGTTTCTCATCCGTAAATTTCGAACGTTGAACATGACTTGTTGTCTTTTTGGCTAAAATCTCATTGATATTTTCAAAATCAAATTCAAATCGATTGCAAGTACCTCTATTGGCATGTTTTCGAACATTTGCTAATTGTTTATCTTTTGGTGGAGGCACGACTGCAAAGTACGTCACATCCGATGTATTTCTATTTGTCGTTGGATTATTTTCATTAGGTCGTTGATCAGCAGGTATTTGCATATAAGTTTTTCTCGGTAATTGAACTCGTGTCGAGCCCGTATTCGTTGTCATACTAACACAATCAGCTCGTTGAGAGATGTTATGTGATTCATAGAGACGATATTTTGTCGAGGATGTGTTAGATTGTTTTTTTCGACGTCGAANAGATTTCTTTTCAGGTTTTTGTTCACCATCGGATAATGTTTCACGTTCNTCATCGGATGATGAACTCGATTGATTTCNTATATATTGTCGAAATGAATTCAAATTTTGCCATCGTCTTTGTTTATTTAATGAATATTTAATATGTGGTTGTTGAATACCAAATGGATCGTCTTCCGTTCGATTTCTTATCTGATCGGCGTCTTGCCAAACAGCGTGAATATAAGACTTACTTGATGGATGATTTGGATTATGATGCAAATAAATTGTCTTTCCTCCAGCATCGACATGTTTCGTCGGACGTAAGTTTGGTTTCTCTTCAAAATCATTATTCGACGCCATTGTANGTTTATATGTTTCACCTCTCGTTATATTTATATATATATATATGTGTGTGGGACAAGGTTTATGTAAAGTATGATTACGTTATGACGTCATTTATTCGTTGTTTCGATTACCTTGAATAAAAATGATCATGTGGTAAAGAAATCTCAAAAATGAGTCATTGACAAAATTTAAAGTAGAGTAAAAGAATCCAGACCTATTCTGCCATCTGTCAACGAAGACACAAACGACACAAATACATGAGTTACATCTACTACCATCTAGGTAAAATTCAACTGGCTGCACTCGACGAGTGTAGTTTGTCTTCCTCTCTTTTCTTCATTCATTCATTCTTCTACCCATTTATATTCAGAAATCTGAAGAAACTGAAGGTGTTATATTGAAAATTGGTGTAAAAATGCAACCATCAACTTCATCATCGTGGAAGTAAGCGATTGATATCGATTAATATGAGTTTATGTTTACATTTCCTTTGCATTTGTAGTTTGACAGCAAATAATGAAAGTTTCTGGTCGAATGGAGGTTTTAGAAAACGAAAAGTAGCTGCAACTGATTTAGAAGAACAGTAAAACAAATGATTTACATTACTTAACCAAATTCATTTATTTTTTTTTCTAATTAGTATCAATCAAAAAATGTTCGTAACCGAAGAAAAAATGGTGAAAGAAATGCAAACACTTTCCTTAGAATTGCAAGCTATGAGTAATGTGCAAACGGAAAGCAAACCACCAGAACCTATGACCAGTGAAATTATCGAAGAGAAAGAACAAGAACCACATTTAGAGGTGCACGATCTTTTGAAAAGTACACTGAAAAACGATGATTTACAAGATAGTTTCATTGCGAAACTCTGTGAAATGGAACGGTAAAATTTGATTTATCGAAAAATTGTTTTCAAATGATTTTGTTTTCTTGTTCTTTGTTAAAGAAAGAAAATGTCCATGCAAATCGTTCCGTATATACCAATTCATCCAGCTCAATTAACAACTGATTCGGTGACAAATGCTAAAGAAGAAACAACTGACCAAGATGAACCATCGCCAACAGTTGTTTCACCGGAATCAAATTTTGATGATAATATTTTCAAAATACCATCAGTACCAACGCCATATACAGTTGAAGAACCTTGTGACAATGTAAATAAACGAAATTCAACAATGAAACGGTAGACATCTCGGTTTGCTTTTGTTATAAATGATTGTTTCTGCTTTTTTTCTATTCCAGAAGTTTCTCTCAATCGAATCAATCCAATAGTAATTTATCAGTGACAGAATTAAAATCCGATGGGAAAGACGATTCATCACTTTCTTCATCTCAATCAGCATATTTCATTGTCGAACCAACATCAACTCCGTATGTTCTTTTCTATCTTCATTTTTAAATCGATGATTTTCTTTTGTTTTAAGTTTGTGTAATACATCTTCAAGTAATTCGAGTTCATCATTATCAATCAACGGCGGTCCCTCAATACGTATCACGGAATTCAACGAAAATTCGCCTGTGAATACATTAGATGACGATGATATCGACATGCAATCAGTTGCATCATCGGATACAGGAGATAAAATGGACGAGGATCTTTAAAATTTTTGTTGTCTTCTTCTTTTTTCTTCTCGGACTTGTGAATCTAATAGTATCTAGTATTTGTTTCAGATATTTCTTTTTCTCTGAATAATGGCTTCAGCTCCGATAACCGCGAGTCTAATGGAAACCAATTCTTTGGATATTCACCCAACATCTCCACAACCTCGACAATTTGATTTGAAAATTGTACGAGATTCGTTTGTGAATTGTATTCAATCAGATGAACAATTACTTCTTCGAGAATATGTTCGAGCATACGAAGAATTATGCATGTAAAATTCAACAAAATTGATTTTTATATTTATTTATTCGTT
>JGI26536J50258_1002751_pt1 | contig 11030 bp, 12 predicted proteins | sample ThiBiot_750_plan_FD_50258 | JGI IMG/M metagenome (IMG submission 50258)
CTTCTATTCGCCGCAGGATCTGGAAAAGAACCGGGTGGCACGCCTCGAGGTTCGGCATCGGTCGCCGACGACCGACGCGGCCAGCTTCCTCGCGCAGCAATTGCTCGGCCGTGAGAAGATCGAGATTTGTGAAGTCACCCGGAAGTCTTTTCATTTCTCGATGAATCGGCACGCCGACACCCAACTGGCATCGTAGTTCAACCCATCAGCATTTTTGAAAGGACGGCAATGGTCGCAATCGAAATCATTCTCTTCAGGAATCACATGAGCCTTGAGGAGCAACATCGCTGGTGGCTGGAAGATCACGCACCGATTGCGAGGAATATGCCGGGCCTGCTGGGATACACCATCAATCTGGCGGGCAAGGGCGAAGGCGGCGAGGAGCCGCAAATATGCGGAACGGATACGCTCACTTTCGCGTCGTGGGATGCGGCGATGACGGCTTATAACTCGCCCGAATGGACAGCCGCCCGAAAGCATACCGAAGCGTCCGGTGCAAAGGTCCTGCGAACGTGGATTCAACGGCAGGCCACGATCATTTGACATCCTGTCGTCGGATGTGAAATGGGCCTGCCGTGAGCATTTGTTGAATCTGGAGTCTTTGATGAAACGACACTTGAACACGATGAGATCTTCGTCAGCTCTGAATGAAGGGGATCGAATCGAACGGCAGGCTCTTCGCGATGGCCAAATGTCGGTTGATATCCGTCATGACTGGTCGGGCGATGAAGTTGCGGCGATCTACAACTCTCCCTTTATGGATCTGATGTTCAGGGCACAGACGATCCACCGTACGGTATTCGATCCCAACAAGGTACAGTTCAGCCGGCTGCTCAGCATCAAGACTGGCGGCTGCCCGGAGGATTGCGGCTACTGCAGTCAATCTGCCCATCACGATGCGGGGCTGCACGCATCGAAGCTGATGGATCCGGCACGAGTGATCGAGGAGGCCAAGGCGGCCGCAGCGGCCGGTGCCACACGTTACTGCATGGGCGCCGCTTGGCGTTCGCCGAAGGCCCGCGACATGGCGCCGGTGATCGAGATGGTCAAAGGCGTCAAGGCGCTCGGCATGGAAACCTGCATGACGCTCGGCATGCTGACGCCTGAGCAGGCGAAGCAACTGGCCGATGCGGGACTGGATTACTATAACCACAACATCGATACGTCCGAACGACACTATGGCTCCGTTGTCCATACGCGGACGTTTGGCGATCGCCTGGAAACGCTCCAGCATGTGCATGACGCCGGCATGAAGGTGTGTTGCGGCGGCATTCTCGGCATGGGTGAAGCGCCGGTCGATCGCGCCGAGATGCTGCGCACGCTGGCCAACCTTCCAAACCACCCCGAGAGCGTGCCGATCAACATGCTCATTCCGATCGAAGGCACGCCGCTCGCTGCTGCCGAGCCGATCGACGCGATTGCTTTTGTCCGTACCGTGGCGTTGGCAAGAATCCTGATGCCGATGTCCGACGTGCGTCTGTCCGCGGGGCGCACCGCGATGACCGATGAAATGCAGGCGCTTTGTTTCCTGGCGGGTGCCAATTCGATCTTTATCGGCGAGACGTTGCTGACCGCAACCAACCCGAGCGAGGACAAGGATCATCGATTGCTGCAACGGCTGGGCATGACGCGAACCGAAGCACGAACGTTATCGGCTTTGGCCTAAGGGACCTGCTGTCGAATCATAGGTTGTCCGCGATATCGGCGCGATGATCGGGCGCGTCCGTCGCGTTCGCGCGTTCGTATCCCCTATGACTTGGCGTCGCATTGAGAACTCGGAAGGGCTTTGGTCTCGGTTGGGCGTGCAGGAGATATGATGATGCTTGAACGATATGCGAGAGACTTGCGCCAACTGGCAGACAAGGGCCGGCTGCGTGCGCTGCGCCGGCAGGCCGGTATCGATTTTACTTCCAACGACTATCTCGGCTTGGCCGAGTCCGCGGAATTGCGAGAAGCCGCGGTGGAAGCATTGGCGCGTGGTGTGCCGATCGGGTCGGGCGGATCGCGCCTGTTACGCGGCAATCATCCTGAGCATGAAGCGCTGGAAATCGAGGCTGCGGCGTATTTCGGCGCCGAGTCGGCGCTCTATTTCGGCGGCGGCTATGTCGCCAATTTTGCCATCTTCTCGACGCTACCGCAGCGGGGCGATCTCGTCGTCCACGACGAACTGATCCACGCCAGCGTGCATGAGGGGCTTCGCCGCGGGCGCGCCGAGTTTGTCGGGGTGCCGCATAACAATATTGATTCGTTTGACACCGCGATCGCGCGTTGGCGCGCGGCCGGAGGCAAGGGTCGGCCGTGGTTGTCGGTCGAGAGTCTTTACAGCATGGATGGAGATAGTCCGGACCTCGCCGGGCTGTTTGCAGTCGCGGACCGTCACCACGCGATGGTTGTGATCGACGAGGCGCATGCGACAGGTGTGCTCGGTTCGCAGGGTCGAGGTCTCGCCGCGCCGTTCGAGGGGCGTGACAATGTCATTACGTTGCATACCTGCGGCAAAGCGCTCGGCACTGTCGGTGGCTTTATTCTGGCACCGAAGGTGATTCGCGACTTCCTGGTCAATCGTTCACGTCCGTTCATTTTTGCTACCGCGCCTTCGCCATTGATTGCTGCGGTGACGCGCGCGGCACTCAGGATTTCGCGAACCAATCCTGAGCGTCGCGAGCGCCTGGCCCACCTGGTGCGATTTGCCGGCAACGAATTGCGCCGTCGCTGCCACGTCGAACCGTCGGGCTCGCAAATCATTCCGGTAATCGTCGGACCCGATCAGGCTGCGGTCGCGCTGGCGGCGTCGTTGCAGCGCAAGGGTTTCGATATCCGGGCGATCCGCCCGCCAACGGTTCCCGAAGGCACCGCGCGCGTTCGCGTAGCGCTGACGCTTAATGTCAACGAGACGATGGTTGGCGACCTGTTCGCAGCTTTGGCGGAAGACATGCGAGTGGCGGCGTGAGTATACGGATCGTAGTCACCGGCACCGATACCGGCATCGGCAAGACGGTCTTTTCGGCGGCGCTTGCCGGTGCTCTCGACGGATTTTACTGGAAGCCGATCCAGGCAGGGCTGGAGGAAGCGACGGATTCAGAGACCGTATTGCGGTTATCCGGACTTGTCGCCGAGCGTGTATTACCGGAAGCCTATCGGTTACGGACGCCGGCATCGCCGCATCTTGCCGCCGAGATCGACGGCGTGACGATCGATCATGACTTTCTGCGAGTGCCGGAGAAGGACCGTCCGCTGGTGGTGGAAGGCGCCGGTGGCCTGATGGTGCCACTGACACGCAACGTCACCTATCTCGACCTGATGGCGCGGTGGCGTATCCCAGTGGTGCTCTGCGCCCGTACCACGCTGGGCACCATTAATCACAGCCTGTTGTCGATCGCAGCGCTGCGCGCGCGGGATGTGGCGCTACTAGGCGTTGCTTTCGTCGGCGACGAGAACTTTGAATCAGAACGGATCATCACCGAGCTGGGTAAGGTGCGCCGTCTCGGTCGGCTCCCGCATCTAGCGCCATTGACCGGCTCCACGTTGCGGCAAGCCTTTGCCAGCGGATTCACTGTCGGCGACTTCCTGAAAGGGACGGCCTGATGACGACTGCATCGCCAGTCTGGCATCCGTTCACCCAGCATGCCGTGCAGCCCGAGGTGATACCGATCTCCAAGGGTGAAGGTGCCTGGCTCCAGACCGTCGACGGCCGATGCATCTTTGATGCCATTTCGTCGTGGTGGGTGGTGACGCATGGTCATCGTCATCCGCAAATCGTGCAGGCGATCAGCGATCAGGCCGGTCGTCTCGATCAGGTGATCTTCGCGGGCTTCACCCACGAGCCGGCCGAAAAGCTCGCGCGGCAGCTCGTTGCGATCACACCACCAGCGCTCGAATACGTCTTTTTCTCCGATAGCGGCTCAACAGCGGTCGAAGTCGCACTGAAAATGGCGCTGGGCTTCTGGCGGAATCGCGGCGAGCAGCGCAGTCGCATCCTCGCGCTGGAGGGAGCCTATCACGGCGACACCATCGGCGGCATGTCGGTCGGCGAGCGCGGCGTTTTCAATGCGCCCTACGATCCATTGCTGTTCGACGTCGAGCGGATTCCCTTTCCTGCGGCCGGCCGCGAGCAGGCCACATTGGATGCGATCACGAATGCATGTCGGAATGCTGGCGTCGCCGCGCTAATCGTCGAACCGCTCATTCTCGGTGCAGGCGGCATGTTGATCTACCCGCCCTGGGTGCTGGCGGAGATGAGGCGGATCTGCGAAGCCCACGGGATTCTGTTGATCGCCGATGAAGTGATGACCGGGTGGGGCCGCACGGGCACGCTCTTCGCTTGCGAGCAGGCCGACGTCACTCCCGATATCGCCTGCTACTCCAAGGGTCTGACCGGCGGTTCGCTGCCGCTGGCGGTCACGCTCTGCCGCGCGGACATTTTCGATGCGCATTATTCAACGGATCGCAGCAAGACTTTCTTCCATTCCAGTTCCTACACCGCGAACCCGATTGCCTGTGCGGCCGCTTGCGCCAACCTCGAGATTTGGCAAAACGAACCGATGATGCAACGCATCGCCGCTGTCGCGAACGCGCAAGCCAACGGTCTTAATCGCTTTCGTGAAGATCGGCGTTTTACCAACATTCGTCAGATCGGCACCATCGCCGCGCTGGATATCGCCACGGATGACCCGGGCTATTTGGCTGGCATCGGGCCGCGCCTCTACAACGAGTTCCTTGCCCGCCGCTTACTGGTTCGGCCGTTAGGCAACACGATTTATCTGATGCCGCCCTACTGCAGCACGCCGGATGAAATCGATCGCGTCTTCGATGCGATCTTTGAAATCGTCGACGGGATCGGTTGAAATGCAAGCGGGCCGCCAGACCGACTTTTGGCGGCAGTATCTCACAATCGAGTCGTTCGATCGAACTCGACCAACGTGCGTTCGTAGGCCCCGACGGCAATGAAGATACACTCACCGCACGCTTTCGATGCTCCGGCTGTGGCGCCGATGTTTCCGGGCACCTCGCAGGAATTCATCAATCTCGTCGCGCACTACTATAGGGGTGAGATTGCACGCATGGCGGGGTGGCGGGACCGCATCGATCGGACCACCAATTGGGCCATCACCTGCGTCGCGGCGATGCTCTCCATTTCATGGTCGGGGCCGGCCCGCCACCATGAAATTCTATTGTTTGCCATGGTCATTGTCCTGCTGCTCCTGGTTATAGAATCCCGACGCTATCGATTTTTTGATGTCTATCGTCGGCGTGTCCGGACAATCGAGAGGCACTACTACGCGCAGGTCTTTCGGCCCGCGTCCGGCGTCGACGTGGACTGGACGAAGAACCTCGGCGACGATCTGCGTTTGCCGACGTTTGTCATCAGTCGCGGCGAGGCGTTCTGCCACCGCCTGCGTCGCAATTATCTTTGGTTGTTTATGGTTCTCCTGGCGGCGTGGTTGCTGCAGGTCTCCCGCCTGGAGAACTTACCCAACCCTCCCGAATTGAGCTGGTCCGTTCTGATCCACAATGCATCGATCGGCTCGGTGCCGGGGACAGCCGTATTCATGCTGGTTGCGGCTTTCTACATCGCAATGATTTCAGCATCAGCGGCCAGGAAGAAGCCAAACGGTGAACTGGTTATCGGCAGCGTGCACGTGTGAAGGTTACCGTTCGTGAACAGTGCAGTTGCCTAGCCGTTCTCGCAATTTTGTAGTGCAGATAAGAGTGAGGAGAGTGCAATGCTTTCGGGAGAATTGCGATCTGGCTACACACGCTTCCAAAGGCAACGTTACGTCAAGGATTGCCAGACGTACCAACGTCTGGCGGTGCGGGGCAATCGTCCGGACGCGCTGGTGATATCCTGCTGCGATTCGCGGGTAACGCCTGAGGTCATTTTCGACACTGGCCCCGGTGAGTTGTTCGTGATGCGCAACATTGCCAACATTGTCCCACCGTTTGAGCTCGGCGGTCAGTATCACGGGACGAGCGCCGTGCTGGATTTTGCTGTCCGGCGACTCGAAGTGCGACACATCATCGTGCTGGGCCACAGCGATTGCGGTGGCGTGCGTGCATACGCCGAAGATGCTGATGGCCTTTCCAACGGAGAATTTATCGGGCCATGGCTTAACCTGATCGGCAGTGCCGAGCAATCCAAGCGTGGGGAACAGCACGACGGCTGCGCGCATGATCTGCGCCCGGTCGAACTGCAGTCGATCCGAAATAGCCTGGACAACTTGCTGACCTTCCCTTGGATTGCCGCGCGGGTATCAGAAGGATTGCTCTACCTTCATGGCGCGCATTTCGATGTTGGCTCAGGGGCGTTGAGCGTCCTCAACGTTGTATCTGACGAATTTGAGCCGTTGTTGGAAAGCGTTGAGTTCAGCGAGTGAAGTGAGCCCGTTTGGCTCTAGAAAGGCAACGGGTGCGTCAAGACCGATTCCGAATTTTGCGCCAACTGGCTGCAAGTAGCCATCGCAGAAGCGAAGGCTAACAAGCTCAAGGAGCAATTTTCGAATTTTGAGGTGCTCGATTCCTACAAAGATCTGTCAGAGCGGACGGCACGCGCAAAAAAAAACGAGATGCAGTCGCTCGGCCGGAAAGGCGTCGCTCTGAAGGAAACCCTGCAGCACTTGCAGGAGGCATTCTCCTCGGAAACACCACCGGAAAGCGCCGATTTCCAAGGATGTATCAGGCTGCTGGCATTGAACTGCCGGAGATCGCGCTGAGGAGGTTTAAGGAGGTAAACCGCAAGCGCGAGTGTCAATCGGCGTCGAAATGGATTGGCAATGGGGCCTGCGACAGTGGGGCGGATCGGCTCCGAAGATCGCCTTGACTACAGCGCAATCGGCCCCGTTGTGAACCTTGCATCGCGCCTATGTGCGAGCGCAGACGATTCTGAAATCCTTATCGATCGCGTTGCCGCTTCCGCGGTCGGTGCGAACGTGCATCTCGTTGAAATGGATGCGCGGACTTTGAAGGGATTCGACCAACCGGTTCCCGTCTTTGCGTTGTCATGGTTGTCGGACAGCAGGCACTCACCGCTCCCTCACGGCACCGCTTAGCAGGTTGCTGCCAAGCGATCACAGTCGCGGCAAGGCCTTCGCCAACGGCGGCAGCGAACCGAAGATGCCGGCATAGCGCGAACGATGGCTTGCAGTAACTAATGTCGCGACACTGGCAACGAGATTGAGTGACCAGGTGCGTCGTCGGAGGATAGTGCAGGGGGTGTTTTTGGGAATGCCAAGCCACCCGGCAACTTCCGGCGTCGGCAGGTCGGCCTCAAAAACATGCTCGGCGGCCTGCAGCGGCGCTAACGACATCAGATAGCGATGGGGCGTAGTGCGGTTGAAATCCTGCGCGATATATTTCGGGGCGAAGCGCGGATTGACCCAGCGGTCCTCAACTTGCACCGGTTGGCCGTCCGCCAGATGCAGCAACACGGTGTGATAGCACGCGGCATCGGCGTCCAATCCCAGCAAAGCATTGATGCTCGATCCGCGTTCTTCCGCGATATGCAGCGGCCGGCTGCTATGCGTCTGGCCGCGATCGGCAATTTCTTTGGCAATGTCGCGAATTTCGAGCAGAGCGGATTCCGCTTTGCCGGTCGAGACGAACGAGCCAACTCCCTGGATGCGGGTGATGGCGCCGTCCTGCTCTAGATCGTTGAGCGCACGGCTCACGGTCATCCGTGAAACAGAAAATTCCCGCACCAACTCCTGTTCGGAGGGAATGCGCTGGCCCGGCTTGAGCCGACCGGCCTCGATCTGGCGCGCAATATGGACCTTTAGCCTCTGGTATTGCGGCAGTGGCTCGTTCGCTAGAGCACTCTTTTCGATCACCGGTCCTCGCATTGCTATCCGAATATCAGGGCGCGCGCCTCACGACTGGGTACCCGTTTTTCAAGGTCAAGTTCCAGCCCCCTGACCGGAAGAATCTTACTTGACTAGACTTGTCTAGACAAGTAGTTTTGAACCTATTCCAGAGGGTTCACGGGAGGTATCAAATGACGGTCATCACCGAAAAGTCGCCTAGCGATGCTGACACGCGGGACTTCGCCCGCGATGGGGTCATCGTGCTGCGCGGCCTTTTCAAGGATTGGGTCGAGCCGCTGCGGGCAGGCATTGAGAAGCTGATGGCGGCGCCGAGTCCGCTCGAGCGTTCTTATGCGCCGAAGGACGGCTCCGCGCCGTTCTTTCAGGATTTGTGCAATTGGCAGCGCATCGATGAGTTTCGCAGCTTCGTGTACGACTCGCCGGCGGCAGCGGCAGCGGCGAAGCTGATGCAATCGAAGACCGGGCGTTTCTTTCACGATCATGTGCTGGTCAAGGAAGCCGGGACCTCGATCGTCACGCCTTGGCACCAGGACATGCCGTATTACTGCGTTGATGGGCAGAAGAGCGTCAGCTTCTGGATTCCGCTCGACCCGGTGACGCGCGAGACGGCGCTTGAATGCGTCGCGGGTTCGCATCTCTGGGGCGTCAGCCACAAGCCGACGCGCTTCGATGGCTCGGCGCTCTATGAAAACGACACCTCCGCCGAGATGCCCGATATTGCCAGCGAGCGCGACAAGTACAACATCCTCAGCTGGGACATGCAGCCGGGTGATGCGGTGGCTTTCGATTTCCGTACGGTTCACGGCGCGGCCGGCAACACCGGGCGAAGCGTTCGCCGTCGCGTTTTCTCCGCGCGCTGGGTCGGTGACGGTACGATCTTTGTCGATCGTAAGGGCAAAGGCTCGCCGCCGTTCCAGCACCTGGCACTCAAGACCGGCGATCTGCTCGACGGGGCGGATTTCCCCGTTGCCTACGCGGGATAACCGACGCTTTCCACGCAAACTGGGACGGCCGCATGGTCCGAAGCAATCGGAATGCGGCCGTCCCCGCTGACTGTAGCAATCACGCTGGTGTGCCGGTCCATCGCCAACCACTCGGCACATCGCTGCTGTGCTCGCATCCCTGATGCATGCGGAGCCAATGCGCATCGGCAAGATACAACTTGCAATGCGCCGCAACTTTGAGCGTCTTCGCCTGCTGACGAAGACGCGCACGACATTTTCCCCGGACATGACCGGGTTTCGGCGGATATCGTTCGAGATATTTTGCATTGTTGCCCGAACTATCCGGTCGTCCTCAACACCTTCAAAACGCGAGGCTTTATCGCTGACGGCTCTTGGCGATGCCGTCGGCAACGCTCACGCCGTCGTCGGTTCCGCACGCCTGGCCTCGCTCTGGCACTTGACCGGGCGCAAAAGCTAGCTAGTCTAAGCATGTCTATACAACCTGGGAGGGGTTCAGTGCGTAATCCGTTACAACTCGTCACTGCGGTTATCTTTGCGGCGTCGCTAGGAACTGCGGCCAGCGCTCAAGACTCGGTCAAGATCGGCTTTCATGCGCCCCTTACCGGCTTCGCCGCGGCGGACGGAAAGTCGGCTCGTCAGGGTGTCGAGTTGGCCGTGAAAGAGGCCAATGCGGCGGGCGGTCTTGGCGGCAAGAAGATCGTACTCGTCACCTATGATGACGAGGGCAAGCCGGAGAACGCTATTCCGATCGCCAATAAGCTGATCGGTCAGGACAAGGTCATCATGACCGTATCCGGAAGTTATTCCGGGCCGACGCGTGCGGCGGCTGCCGTGTTTCAACGGGCCGGGATGCCGTATATCTCGGCCTACGCCATCCATCCGGACATCACTCGCGCTGGCGACTTCGTGTTTCGCACCGGCATGATGGGTGAAGTTCAAGGCCGTGCCGGAGCCAAGCTGATTGGCGAAACGCTCAAGAAGAAAAAAGTCGAGATCGTTGCCGTCAATAACGATTTCGGTCAGGCGCTCACTGCAGGTTTCAAAGAAGCTGCGCCGAAGTTCGGGCTCGAAATCGTGGCCGAGCGCACATTCGGCATGGCGGACCGCCAGTTTGGCCCGCTGGTAACGCAGATCAAGGCCGACAATCCCGAGGTCATCTATGCACCGGGCTATTTCTTCAACGCCGGGCCGCTGGTAGCGCAGTTGCGTGCCGCCGGTGTCACCGCCGACGTCATCGGGCAAGAAGGCTATGACGGTCAGCGATTCATCGAGATTGCCGGCAAGGCTGCAGAAGGCGTGATCATCACGACCTCGCTTGACCGTGACTCGCAGGCTCCCGCCACGCGCGCCTTCATCACCGACTACGAGAAGGAGTACAAGGATCGTGTCGATATGGTTGCCGCCTCGGGGTACAGCGCCATATCCGTTGCGCTTGAAGCCTTGAAGAAGGCTGGCAGCCAGGACGGCAAGACGATCCGCGATACCATCCGCCAGAACACCTTCGAAACCGCGATCGGCAAGCTGGCGTTCAACAACCTCGGTGAGGTGAAAAAGGCCGTGCAGGTGCAGGTCGTGAAAGATGGCAACTTTCATCGGTATGGCGTGATCGACGATCTGCAATACCTCGCACCGCCCGAAAGATAGGGCCCACCAGTCGCCAAGCGCGCCTGCGTCGGATTGCATCGCGCTGCGTTTTTGATTGGGCATGATCCGCAAGGATCATGCCCCGAAGCGAAGATGCCCGCATATGCTTTATATCGAACTCGCGCTCCAGGGGCTGGTCAACGGTAGCATGTACGCCATCGTTGCCGTTGGCCTGACTCTGATCTACGGATTGCTTCGTGTCCTGCACGTGGCCCATGCCGGGTTGTTCACACTCGGCGCCTACATCACCGTGCTGCTGACCAACGCAACCGGCAGCCTCGTAGCTGGCACGCTGATCTCCATGCTGGTGGTCGGTATCGTCGGCATGGTGGTCTACCGCCTGCTGTACGAGCCGCTGCTTGCACAGCCGCCCTACGTTGCGCTGATCGCCTCGATCGGACTCTTCATTGCGATGGAAGAGGGCTACCGGATCATCTTCGGGCCTTACGGCAATTCGTTTGCATCGACTTGGCTGACGGAACGGGTCACGCTCGGCCCCTTCAGCATGGCCGCTGCCGATGTCGCGATGCTGCTCGGCGCCATCGTGCTGCTGATCTTTCTCGCTGTTCTGATGGGGCGAACCCGCCTCGGCATGGCATGGCGG
>JGI26536J50258_1002759_pt1 | contig 11018 bp, 7 predicted proteins | sample ThiBiot_750_plan_FD_50258 | JGI IMG/M metagenome (IMG submission 50258)
ATTACTATTGTTTTCCTGATTCGATGGAACATCAGGTTTGCCAACGATATCTTCATCATCCTCTTCTTTGTCTTCTTGGTTCGATAAAACATTGGCTTTATNAGCGGCTTGTTGTTCTTGATTGAGTTCATCNATTTGTTTTTCNNNATTATCAATATCATTATTCGATTGTTCCTGTTCGTTTTCTGGACTTGCTTGAACACATTCTTCTAACTTAGCNCTAAGTACTTGTACCAGTGATTTATATAATTTACATTCCCAATGTTTACCACCGAGATCGAATGTTATTTTCAAATTATATCCATTATTGATATGTGATGTAAGAACGACATTTTTTGCATCTTGTGATTGAACTTCGGCTTCTTCATGACGATTTATGTATCGAACAGATTTCGTTAAACATTCATTGATAATCGACGGATCAGTGTTAATACTCCATTCAGAAATAGATCGTCCATGAATATTAATAACAAATANAATACAACAAAGAGATAGACCAAGACTAAGTTTACTACTCATATTTTATTTCGAAATCTATAAGAATAACAGAACAAAATGATATTCAAGTTTTTATTTTACTATACACACACAACAAAAATATGACTATCCTTCGATTTATTTGTTTATTTATTCACTTTTCCTCGAACCAAGACACAAAATGTAACATTTTGCTATGCATCATAGAGCAAAAGAAATTACGATTGCCGATCACGTTTTTTTATCGTCGTTGGTTGTGATGAAAGTGCTCGACGTTTTCGTTCCTGTCAAATAAAAAAATAATCCAAATCAACAATTACATCCAATCATTTAGTAGAATTAACGCTCTTTTTCATTCCTCTNGTCCTTGAAAAAAAAAAANCTTACCGTTGTACTCGAACGAACATTATTCGACGGTTCGAATGAATCTGAGAGACGAGGCGACATTAAACTCTCAGTTGGATTTGCTGGCTGAGATAATAAGAAGTCAAACTAAATGGATAAAAAAATAGTTCCTCAAGCATGATAGAAAAGTTTAATTTACAGTTTTCGAAGCATCATTCAATGTGCTTAATGTTTGTGGTGTATTTTCGTTTTTTAAACGATGTAATGAAGTTTGTAATTCATATTCAGCTGAATTAAGAGCATTTTTAAGATCAAACAGAAGGATTATGTCTGAACGAAGATCATTGAATTCATCGACAACTTCTTCGCATGCCATTGGATTACGTTCTTGAAAAAGAAAATAACAATAAGAGAAAAAAAATAAAACAAATCAATCAAATACCTAATTGACATTGTTTGAGAACTTGATCGATAGCAATTAGTTTTTTATTTGGAATTGATGTTGGTAAAATCATCTAAATTAATCAAATTATTACAAGATACGAAAAGTAATTTCAAGTTTTACTCGTTGACTACGTAGAAAAACACCGGGACGTTTGAATTCAGGAAATTTAATTCCCACTGGTGGTTCGAAAGTTGTCTGTAAGATAAAAGATCAGCATATTAGTGGATAAGAAAAAGAGAATTCGTACGATTTTCTGTGTTGTTGACGTTCGATTTGAGGAACTATTCAAACGNTGAAGATAATCTTGATTCATCGATGATCGTCTCGACGACGATGAAGCCGTTCGTTGAACNGAATTATTCGTCGTGAGAACATTCGGGTCGGATTGTTGCACAAATTTTTGCATATCTTGAGCAATGATACGCTCGCGTTCTTTTCGTTCGCTTTCGATACGTTTTAATTCGTTCATTAAATAGATTTCTTCTTCTTCCTAATGAAAACAGTCNACTCAACAAAATGATCAATTCAATGTTAGTAGTTACTTCNGCTTTTGTTCGACTTAATAATTTATTCAATTGTTCTTTTCGTCGACGCTCATGTGCAGCATCGAAGTTGTATTTATCCGTATGGCGTTTTGTTCGCGCCTAAGATTGATAAAAACAAAATTAACTAAAAACTTGTATTTTTCGATATTTACATATTCAAGATTCGTGCAAATTGTATAGTATCGTTCTTTTAAATCTTCAACTGACCGATCCGAATAGAGAATATTATTCCATCGGTCATGAATAATTAAGAATTTCAATTCAAATCTTCGACATAAATCGAATAGAGCGTCGGTTTCTGTTCGTGTCCAATCTTTATCTTGTAAATATTGTTCGTATTCAATATCGGTATATGTCGGAATATCGACNTGCTAAGAAAAACAAAAGAATTCGACATTTGTGTTGAACAAATTCGAGATTTTACTTTATTGAATTTAGCAAATGCGTATTCCTGCGGTGGATCATCGGGATTTGGCTTGTGTTGCCAATGATAGAGAACAAATGTGTCATTTGGACCTCGAGCTGAATTAGTAAATGGTGTCCATTGCCATGGACGAACTTTCATTCCAGAATGTTTGATCCAACGAGCATAGGAATTACCACCGGTTTTTGTATCAGTTGGAACGATTGGAACACTTTCACTGAATGATGTAGAGTGAGAAAGATTGATTAATTATATTTCGAGATAATAAAAAAATTACCGATCATCTTGAGCGATTAAACTCCAGACTTCACGTTTCATTCCTTCTGGTCGACGAATAGCCTTCTTTGGGCCTTTTTTCTGTTAAAATTGAAGCGAAAATTTATGACAGATTTTATCCACTTTTGTCTTACTTTTTCTCGTATAATCTCATCTTTATTCGTCGATGTTCGATTTGTTGGTGTTAATGTGTCTGAGAGAATATCTAATACGTCCGTATTTGCCATAAAAAAATTTCTATCTGAAATAAGTCTGCTTTTAAACTCAATAGATTTACGAAAAGAGAAAGACAAAAAAAAACACAAAATGTACAACAAACAATTCAGAGCTACGCTTTAAATCCAAAATAGACATGTTAATCTTCGTCGCTAACTTCTAAATTTTCAGGATCCTGTTCCTGTTCTTCTTGCTCTTCTTCTTCTTCTTCTTCTCCTTCCTCTTCCTCTTCTTGTTGAGCTGGTGATCTAAATTCCAAAGAAAACAATAAAAATTCGAAAATCTTTTCCACTGATTACCCTTCTTGTTCTTGTTCTTCATCGTCCTCTTCCTCTTCTTGTGATTCAGCAGGTGCAATAACAGGTTTCGATGGTTCATCATCCGAATCGTCTTCGCTTGTTGAAATCGTTGCTTTCGATTTGTATTTGCCAGTTGGTTCNGATTGACGGCCTTTCGATCGGCTTGTCTACAAAACTTTCAATAGAAAATCACTCTGGAATTTGAAAACTGTTACCGATTTTTTCGACGATGATGATTTTCGTTTTGGTTTTTCCTCGTTTTCACTTTCTTCTTCTTCATCNCTCGATTGTTCATCATTATCACGCGAGCCTTCGTCGTCGTTTGTCGTCGCTCGACTCGAACGTTTTCTATGCGATGATTTTCTCTTTCGTTTNGGCGCATCTTCATTATTATCGTTTTCACTATCACTTCGAGCGATTGTTTTACGTTTTCTAATCAATTCAAAGAAAAGAATATTTTCAATCGAAATTTCAAGTTGAAAATTCTCGTACTTCGATGATTTTCGTTCGCCGTTTTCTGACGAACGTTTGCTTCGTTTTCTTCGTGATTTTTCGGTATTCGTAAGAAGATCCGTCGTATCATTGATAAAACCTTCTTCTTCTTCGTGTTTAACACGTTTTTTCGTTCCGCCAGTCGATCGTTGACTTTTCTCTGTCGATTGAATTTCGGCAGCTGTTAGCAAATTCTTCGTTCGTTCGACGAATTCTTGACGTTTTTCACGTTCCATTCGTCGTCGTTCGTCTTCCAAACGTCGTTGTNCTTCCGCTTCTTGAATTTGTTTTTCTCGTAGTTTTCTTCGNTCTTCATCTTGTTTCTGACGTATNANTTGTTCTTCTTCGTCTTTCTTTCTCGCACGAATCTCGTGATAAGTCGATTGAGACAATAGATCAGCACATTGCTGTGCTTCTTGAAGAGCTTGATTCGAATCCAAACGATGCGGATCACCGTGTTCGCCAAGCCACGAGAAACTCTTCTGTGCAATTCGTAGCTGATCAATGGCTTGAAGAACCGATGATAATGTCGAATTTTCATCTTTGAGAATTTCTTGAGCTAATTTCTGTTGAACAAGAGCGATGTTATACATCAATGTCAGATCATGTGGAGCAACACGTCGAGCATTTAAAAGTGCATTGTGTGCTTCACGTAAACGATTGCCTTTGACAAGTGCACGTGCCAAATAAGTTAAAACTTCGACGTTATTATATTTGTAGAATTTCTTCAAGCANTTTTCGTACATTTGTACGGCNGGAATGTATTGTTTTTGTTCGACATAGATGTGCGCAATGTTAAGCCAAACATCGGCCATATCAGCTGTTGCTTCACGAACTTGAGCAAAGATATCTCGAGCTTCGTTTAAATAACCTTTATGAGCAAGAACACAGCCGACACCATTGGCCGCCCAAATATTTCGATTATCATTCTTAAGAACAACTTTGTAGACTTGGAGTGCACGGTCTTGATGCCGTTTTTCTCGTTCTTTATCTCGTGTTGGCATGTATAAAGTTTGCAACCAAATATTTCCTAATGAAATCAGCGCATACGAATCATTGGCAGTTTGAGGATTGTGAAGGATTCGTTCGAATTTCTTCTGTCCCGGTCGCCATTCTTGTTTGGCAGCATGAAGATTTCCAATCATTGTCCAAGCATCCGGAGAATTGTGATTGATTTCAAGTGCATCTTTGAACCAATCGGATGCACTGTAGATTTGACCACGATCACGAGCCATACAGCCCAATCGAAGGACACAATCGACGTATTTTGGATGTTCACGAAGAATTTCTTTGTACAAACTTTCAGCTTTATCAAATTCGAATGACGCTTCGCAAACTCGTGCGAGATTGTATCTCATGGTGACNAGAATCGAATTGGCATAGGCCGGTTCGACTTCTCGAGCTTGTTCGGCGTAGGAGATGCCTTTTTCGAAGCATTTTCGACTTTCATCNTAATTATTCAAACGGTAATGTAACGAGCCCATGTTGTTCAGCATTTCAATGGGCGTATCTTTGCCATGTAGCTCACGAATTAATTTTGCCGCTGTCATATAAGCNTCCAATGAACTTTGCAGTTCGATGCCTTCGAGAATTTCGGCATATTGAATCCATGAATCGATGTCATGTGAATCATGTTGAGTGACTTTCTTCAAAAATTCTCGAGCTTTATCACGTTTATCGGAGTCCGACGATTCAGCATAGATACTTGCTAAGATTTTCATGGATTCATGATCATTCGGATGGATTTTAAGGATTTTTTCAAAACAATCACTTGCATTGGTCGTATCTTCACGTTGCAAATACATTTGCCCGAGACCAAACAACGGTAGAACGAATTTCTCCGGCGCTAAATGTGTCGCCTGATAATAATACCGAAATGCTTCTTCATAATCTCGTTCGGCGTGATAAGCTCGAGCTAAATGATAGCAACTTTCGGCTCGCATCGCCTCGTTTTCCGTGTAATTCAACGCGTGCATGGCCAATTGTCGAACACGTTGATAATCTTTTTTGAAAAAGAAATGATTGGCTAAATGATTCAACACCATCGGATTCTGTGGATCGTGTTGATAGGCTCGCGAGAGTTTCATCACACCATTTCGAATCGAATCCGGTGTGTTCATATTCAACTCGAGAATGGCCAAACCAACGAGTGCACCGACGCATTTAGCGTCGATTTGAATCGCTCGATTGAAGGATAATTTAGCTTTTTCGAGTTTGTTCAATTTAGCAAATGTATTGGCGAGACCAACTCGAATGCCTGAGGAATTCGTTGGCGTGTATCTCAACGCTCGTTTGTAGAGATTCAATGCTTGACGATAATCTTTCTTGTTAAACGCAATACAAGCTCGGCCGAGCAGCGCAGGAATATTGTTTTGCATTTGATTGAGAACGAAATTGAATTGTTGTTCGGCTTGATCCATTTTATCTCCTTCGAGCAAACAAATATACGCTCGACCCAGTAAATGGTTAAGATCGTACATGAGAATTTTATCAGCATGTGTGTAAAGTAGCGTTGCTTGAGTGAAATATTCACGTTTTTTCTCTTTTGCCTTCTCACGATGACCACGTTTGACATAATAAGCAGCGAGAGTATCTAAACAACGCATTTGATCATTTTCTTGTGAACGATGGCCTGTCGTTGTTTGTTGTTGACGTTGATTGTTAATTTCACTGCAAGCTGTTTTGAGAATTTCAACGAAATCTTTCTCCTTTTCTTGACGATAGTATTCCAACTTTAAAACAAAACAAAGTTAACTCAACTTTTCATTCGAAAAAACAACAACAACGTACAGCAAGCGTAACCCAGATATGCAAGGGACAATTTTCTTGTTGAAGAATAGCGAGAACTTCTTGACCATCAGGCAATTGATCCAAACTAACTTCAATAACCTAGAGATAAGAGAATAGATTTTGTGTAGAGAAATCGAATGATCGTCGTACTTCATCACCGGAATGAAGAGGAATTTCAATTGAACGATGGCTTGCTTCAACCATATTCGACACTTTNTCTTCAAAAAATGAATCTTTTCTTTCTTATTGAGTAACTCGACTGTCGATTGGCTACGAATNTTTTCTCCTATCCGAAACNTGCACAGATGTCAGTTATAGTCTATTGATTTTATTTAAAAATAGAAAAAAAGAAAGAGTTTCTTTAGTCAATGACAAGTACACGATGTTTGATGATAGTTTCCACATTGACGACAATAAATTAGACAATAACTGATTTGTTCATAATCATGATGAATATCATCGCAAGTTTCAAAAGAACTTTCGCTCAGTAGAGGAGTTGCTTTCTGAAATAAAATGATAAAAAGATTTTTTTGTGAAAATGAGAAAAAAAATGTTGAATTTACTATCCAATTTCGATGATGATGGTTGAAATTAACCGATAGTAGATCTTGTCGGTTCGATTTTCGTTTGATCAATCGATTTCTAACTATGGCGCCGATTGCAATTGAAATGATAATACAAAGCGAAAATAAGATTGCAAAATGAAACGATGTTGATGATGATGCTGATGAAATGATTTGTTTATGTTCGATACGAGCTGTACAATGTAGATGAACGGATAGAAGATTTGGTGGCGGTTCAAGAGAGAATATCGGAGGTGGCGGAGGTAATTGAGAACAACGTTGACATCGATAAATCGCCATTATTTGTAATGAATTCTATTTGTCATCGATTTACTATAAAAACAGAATGAATTCTTTGCTCGCTTCTTTCTTTCTCTTATTTGCAGACACAACTGTTGGCTATTGAAATTTCATTTACTCAACATATTCGATCTATCGATTGCGGTCTATCACAACATATCACGTAATATCTTTTCTCTCGTTTTTAATAAAATATTCGACTTATGTCATCAGGAGAAAAAAAAAGAAGAATAGGACTCTTACCTTGATAAGAAGTAGTTGGAAATTTATGAGCATTTTTGACATTAATATGTATATGAATAGAATAGAAAAGGAATATGTTCAATCATTTCATGCCAGGGTCAATTTTTCTTCGATTGAGAGAGCGAAAGAGGAAGAGAAAAGAGCGAAGAAGTGGTCAATCTTGAAAAAAAAGAATGATTAATGAAGAAACAGTCGAGACATGGATAATCTTGTCAATGGAACAACGAAGATGACTTGTTTTTACTGATTACTAGACCATTTAGTGCGAAGATTGACATGCCGTTTAGATATATCTTCTGATGTTTTAATTATTCAAAATGAGCAAAAGAGAGAGAGAGTAATCAAATTAGTTCTGATAAAAGCTCAAACGAATAAAATCAAATCGTGTGCAGACACGGAATCAACTCAATCGAACGTTAATTGTCGCGTGTCGATGATTTTCCACGAGTAAACTTATGTTGACAAATTCAAGATCATCTTCGACGAAAATATTTCGTTTGCCCTCCTGGCGAGAANTGTGATTAAGTGTTTTTCGTTAGATATTTTTTAACGAATGAAATGACGTATACGTTTTGTCTTACGCCAGATGTGCAACATACTCGAATGAAGGAAACGGATCGATGAATTCGATTGTTGAAAGAGCACATGTGTGCGTTTGTTTGTTTGTTTATAGCGAACTTTGACTTTTCCATATACAGATTGTCGCGAACGTTTGAAAATAGGCGATTCGATGCATCTTTATCTACTCTTTCGAACGCTGAAAACCACAGGCTTCTGTCTTAAGTATTTCAATTGAAATAGAAAATAATCTTTATTGTTCATAGAAACAAAAGGAACACACAAACAAAATGAAACGATTTTCATCGAACGAATTATACATTTGATTGATTTTAGACTTTTTGAGTGTGAAAATTATTATTTACTGTTCGAGATTGACTAATTTGTGAGTGAATATTATTCGGACTTTCATCATTATTATCATCATCGTCGTCATCATCGTCATCTTCTGCCCAAAAATCGTTGATTTTCGATTGTTGAGAATTGATTTGACTCGAATTCGAAGGTATTTGCAGACGAGACGATGGTTTTTCGGGTTCAATTAGACTTTTATTAACAATATTTGCAAGATCATTCGCGTTGGCAGTTAGCTTTTCGGTTGTTGCACGAAATTGTGCATTGATAACTTTAATTTGTCTGTCGGTTAATTGATTTTGACTCGAATTTAACGTTGACGACGGTGAAAGGACGTGTTTTTTCGTTTGAAGATATTCAGCTAACGAAAGAACTTTCCGTTTTTTCTGATCATCAGTTGTTTGAGATTCGTTCTCTTCTCGTTTTATTTCCGTTGATTGACTAACATCGGTTGTTAATTGTGGTGAAATACTTTCAATAGGTTTCGATCGAGATATGAGTAACTTTTTATGATGCCATTTTTGTAATAAATGTCGAGCGGTTGAACTGTAACTTGCTGTTTTATTTGACGCAAGTTTTCGAACAAGTCTATCGAGTTTAGTTTCCTAGATGAGAGAGAAAATTTCGATCGACGAAATCATCGATGTGCATTCAATTACTTGAATTAATGAACAGGTTAGAGGAAGATTACGCAATCGACGGAGATATTCTTTCACCTAGACGAGAAATAAATGAGAATTGAAGAGAGGACGAAAGAGAGAGAAGGACAATCGATCGTACTTTGCGATTTTCTTTTAAATGTGTGTATTTTTTGAGTTTATTTCGAATAATTTCGATATTTGTTGGCATTGTTTCATTACTCATTGTTTCGATAAGGAAATCTTAAGTACAAATGTGTCAGTATGAGAAAAAAGCGAACGAAGAAGAAGAAGAAAATATCATCGAAGAGGATTTGTTTATCGAATAACAAATCNGAGAACAAACGTNGCATGATGTCGTTAGTTGCTTATTCCCCTTCTAATTAAATCAAATCAGATATGACGATTTCGAATGCATTGTAGTGTTTAAAAAACTATAAAACCGTGTTTCCGAGATAGCTATAATCATTTAGAGGTAGCTATTCGATAGGTAGCTACACTTGAGCTAAAAAATGCGGCAGCTCGAGTCAGAAGTAGAGATCCTGAGAGACCTCGACGACTGACGAAAAACTGACCATATTATATAGTCAATAATTTTTAATTGAAGCTTTTATATCCGCTGACACTATCAGGTTCAGTCGAGGGTCAAGTGTTTCGACTCTCGATGAACGTTACTTGTTGAATAATTTAGATGCAATTATAGATTTATATGTTTGAGTAAAGTTAAAGGTATTCGATTTGTTTATTTTCATTTTGATCAGTCTCCTGTACGGAAGTGAATACCGATGGAGAAGACGGTGGAGTCGGCGGGTCATATCTCGCACCGACATAAGGTTTGTCCCATCTCGATATTTCATATTTTGATCTCGGTGTTGTCATCATGATAGTTGACAACGATTGTTGTGGTTGCTGTTGTTGTTTTGATGTTGCTCGACGTGTTCTTTCGGGTGATTTTCGTTTCGATGTTGATGTTGTCGGTAGAGATGTTGAGATCGTTTCTTTCCGTTCGATTAATGTCGAAGGAAGGATCGGCGGTTTTTCTAATGATTTTGATCGAGAACTTTTTTTCACCATCGATTTCGATGTCTTCGATTTCGTTGTTGGCAATGGAAGTTTGTAAACTTTTGTTGAAATAGTACTCATGTCGTTATCGTCGATAATTGTTGTTGTATCGTCGTCGATTTCTTGAGGTTTTTGTGTATTAATTAATCGAGGTGATAAGACTTTAGGTAGAAATGATTGTTTATCTTCTTTAATCGAAAATATTCGTTTGTCTCGAATGCTGTTAATTTGTTTATCAACGTTTGAGGCTTCTTGACTGTCTGACAAGCTACTATCCGGAGTAGTCGTATGAAAAGATGAATCACGAATGGCTACGAAATGAATGGTGTTTAAATTCGAATTCGAAGAACGAACGGTCGAATTGGTTTCACTTGTTTCTTTTCTAATTAAAATATAAAAGACAAACGAATTATTTCGTTTTTCGAAATCGGATATCTACCGTTTTCGTTGTACTTGTGTTGATGACCAATATTTTTGCCACGATGAAAGTGTATTTGCTGTTTGATTAATTGAATTATTTATTGGTCGAATAGGTTCTGATTTGACTGTAATATGTTTTGAAAGTACATCGAATAGTCGTGAGTTTGTTGTTTCATTATTTGATAAGATCGAATTCGATGTAACAGTTGTTACTCTCAATGGTTCCTTGATGAGACATTCTCGTTGTTGTTGTTTCGTTCTCAACGTGTAATACGAATCGATAGTTGTTGTTGTCGATGGATAATATCGTGCTAATTTCCGTTGAAGTGTCGACGATGGATCGAGCATATTGACGTGCCGTGGTGGATCACCAGGACATCGGCCTATCCAATGGTCATTATTTTTAATAATATTTAAATGTTTGTACGTCGAAACATGATTGATATTCGGTACAAATATTGGAGCTGTGATTTGGTCATTTAGTGGTTTGCTGAGTAATATCGATGAGTTCGGTTGCATTATGTCAATCATGTTTTTTGAATTGAAATACGATGTAAAATGAATTTTTTTT
>JGI26536J50258_1002766_pt1 | contig 11003 bp, 8 predicted proteins | sample ThiBiot_750_plan_FD_50258 | JGI IMG/M metagenome (IMG submission 50258)
CACCCCGCGATTCGAATTTTAGCAAAATGCCCGCATTGGCGTCAAAGATTTTCCTGCGGATCAATCAGCAAAGATCATTGACATGGCAACGAAACCCATCCNGGCCAGCATCGCCTGGAATACTCGATAAAAAAAATCAAAAATCACGCTTATGAGATATAGCGCACAGAGCAGATCTGNTTTTGGTCTCTAAAATAAAAAGATAAAAAGCAAACGCCGAGAGATTCAAGGAACTCAAGTCTTGACAGCTCTACTCATGTTTCGCGGATACATTTCGAGTGAAATCGGTTGACGGATTTCCTCCCGGATGCATGCAACTCTGCGAATGGCGCTCCCGCCCCCTTCCGCATATGACAACGCCGAAACCAGGATAAACGAGGGCCGCGCGGCTCACCATTGCTGGCCTGTACACTTCCCGGTTTCGTTGATGCAGGCCAGCCGCATCAGCGAAAAGGAAACGGCATGCGTATTGGACATGATTACTGAGACAGAAATTCGAAGCGCAAAAATATTGATTGTGGATGACCAGGAATCCAATATTCTACTCCTGGAACACATGCTGGCCGTCGCGCAGTACACATCGGTTTCCTCGACNACGCATCCCGAAGANGTCTATGAATTGCACCGCCAGAATAACTACGACCTGATCCTGCTGGATTTGATGATGGCAGGCATGGACGGGTTTCAGGTACTGAAAGCACTCAAGGAAATAGAGAAGGATGGATATCTCTCGGTACTGGTGATCACGGCAAATCCGGCATCCAAGTTGCACGCGCTCGAGGCGGGAGCAAGGGATTTCATCAGCAAGCCGTTTGACGTGACCGAGGTATTGGCGCGCGTTCGGAACCTGCTTGAAGTGCGTCTCCTGCACCAGCAGGCATACAGCTATGCCAAATCGCAGGAGTTCATGGCGCTGCATGACCCATTGACGGGTCTCGCGAACCGGCGGCTGCTTACGGAAAGGGTTTCCCAGGCCATTATTCACGCAAAAAGGAACAAAACCAGCATGGCGGTCGTGTACCTGGATCTGGATGGTTTCAGGCAAATCAATAATACCCTGGGCCACGACCTGGGAGATCTGCTGCTGAAAACCGTTGCCGCAAGGCTGGTGATGGCGGTGCGGCAGGAAGATACCGTGGCACGCCTGGGAGGAGATGAATTTGTGGTGGCGATGCCTCACGTAAACGGTGCAGGAGGGATATCGCTTGCGGCGGAAAAAATAATCCAATCATTGTCGGAGCCCTATGCCATCGGGGGGCATGAGGTCAGGGTAACGGGCAGCGCAGGCATAGGCCTTTTCCCCGATAGCGGGGCCGATGTTAAAACATTGCTCAAGAATGCGGATATGGCGCTGCTGAAAGCCAAGCAGGCAGGCAAAAATACTTATTTCATAGCGGAGCGCAAGAAATAGAATCTGGAATTGCGCGAAATACAGGAGCAAAACGGAAGAACCGGATGCGAGCGTTGCCAGCCGCATGATAGCAATTGCATACTCGTAAAATATTAGTTGCTTTGATATCTCATCCATTAGAATCAGACAAGCTGAACGAGTCGCGCCACGATGATCAATAGCGCTAGACAGGGTAGGAATAATGATTAGTAAATCCGATATCCAGAATGCCAGAATCCTGATCGTCGATGATCAGGAGGCCAACATCAGATTGCTCGAGCAGATGTTGAGCGATGCGAACTATACCTCCATTACTTCGGTCACCGATCCGCGCGAAGTCTGCGCTCTCTACGCTGAATACCGCTACGACCTGATTCTTCTGGATTTGCAGATGCCCGGAATGGACGGCTTTCAGGTGATCGAAGGCCTGAAGAAAATCGAAGCGGGGGGCTATCTACCCGTGCTCGTCATCACTGCCCAGCCAGGGCACAAACTGAGAGCGCTGCAAGCAGGGGCAAAAGATTTCGTGAGCAAGCCTTTCGATCTGATCGAAGTTCAGACGCGCATCCACAACATGCTGGAAGTGCGCCTGCTGTATAAAAAGCTGGAAAATTACAATAGGGAGCTGGAGCAGATCGTGGCTCAACGAACCGCGGAACTGCGTGAAAGCGAGGCGCGTTTCCGGCGACTGACCGAATTGGCTTCCGACTGGTATTGGGAACAGGACGAGAAAGGACACTTTACCAAGATCTACGGACCCGTCCTCGAAATGCTCGACATTTCGGTGGATAGCTTGCTGGGGGAAGCCAAGGGGAATAATGAAATGCACTGGAACGAAGCCGAGCATGCGCAGTTCAAGGCGAATATTACGGCACGGCGTCCTTTTCTAGATTTCGTTTACAGTCGAACCCGCGCCGATGGCTCGCGGCAGTTCCTGATGGTCAGCGGCGAGCCCATGTTCGATTCGTCGGGCCGCTTCACCGGTTATCGAGGAATAGGGAAGGATGTAACCGAAAGCATGCAATCCAAGCAAAACTCATAGGACCTCGGCCGCTACCAGCCTGTTACCAGTCTTAGGGGCGCTATTTCCATTTCCGGCGTCACTTCTCCCAAGCCGAGAAAGCAGTTCCTGCCGTCGTACAACCGAAGCCTTTGTCCTTCCTCAAGATTCGAAAAGTCTGCGAGACCCGCGTCCTTTTCCTCATTTGTGCGGTAAAGTCCAGCCTCGATCTCCCTGATCTTCCGCCCGTGCAGCAAAGCCCCGACCGATCCGTCAGCGAGAACGGCTGCAGGGTAGCGATGCAAAAGCCTGTCGGCAGGCAGCAGGCAGGCGTCCCGCTGCGACAATNTCATTTCTTCCAGATCGNCCAGGGCGTGGGATTGTGAAATATCAAAATCGCCCAGGGCAACACGGCGCAAGGCAGCGAGGTATGCGCCGCCGCATCCCAGCGCAACGCCGATATCTTCGCCGAGAGTGCGTATATAGGTCCCGCTGCTGCACTTGACAAAGATGCGCATCTCGTTTTGTGCGAGGCCCAGCATCCGCAAGTCGTGGATATGGATCTCGCGCGGCTTGCGCGGCAGTTCCACTCCCTCCCTGGCGTAGGCATAGAGCGGTTTGCCCTGCACCTTTATGGCGCTGTACATCGGAGGCGTTTGCATGATCGCGCCGGTAAGGTTTCTCAATACCGGCTCGATCCGCCCAGGTTCGAAATGCAGATCACGGACATCGCGCTGCTGCCCATCCCGCGCTACCGAGATCTCTCCTTCAGCGTCTCCCGTCGTGCTGGAATAGCCCAGCACGAGCGTGGCCTCGTAGCACTTGTCCGCACTCAGCAATTCAGATGAAAATTTCGTCGCCTCTCCCAGGCAGATCGGCAGAAGGCCGGTAGCCATGGGGTCGAGCGTACCCGTATGGCCGGCCTTGCGGGCCAGAAATAGCCGCTTGGCTTTTTGCAGAGCCTGATTTGAGGAAATATGAGGAGGCTTGTCCAGCAACAGCACGCCGCTAACAGGGCGCTTTTCGCTTTTATGCTGCGCGTTATCGAAAGTATGGAAAATCAGCGGATCCAGCCTGAACCTCGATAGGAAAGGTTTCCGTCGCGGAGCGCCCGGAGAACCGGGCTATCCCGTCTGATGGAAAGATGCTGCATTGTCATCTGGGAGAAAATACGGGGGAGAAAATGACGTTATCGGAAGACGACCATGGCATATGCGAGAGGCAGCCCGTTCATTTCGCCATTGTATCCGTTATTCTTCGGCAGAGCCGTCCCGTGCCATGGCACGATCGATGAGTTGCGACAGGCGTACTCCGCGCTCCACCGATTCGTCATAGATAAAATGGAGCTGGGGAATGACCCTTAATTTGAGCCTGTGACAGGTGGCTGCGCAGAAATCCCGCCGCATGCTCCAATCCTCTGGCCGTAAGAAAATTATCGGCTTCGCTGTGAAGGGTGGTATAAAAAACCTTGGCGTGGGAGTAATCATGGCTCACCTCCACGCTGGTCAGCGTGATCATTCCGATACGCGGATCCTTCAGCTCGTTGCGAATCAAGTCCGCCAGTTCTCGCTGAATCTGGTCGGCAACCCGCAGCGTACGTGAATAATCCCTCGGCACGATATATTCCTGAAGTCTACGGAATCGAGACGGCAACGCTTTATGGCACTACAGGCTGCGGGCGATTTCAACGATCTCGTAAGTTTCCAGCAAGTCGCCAATCTGGATGTCGTTAAAATTCTTCAGCGACAAGCCGCAGTCGAACCCTGCCCTGACCTCCTTCACGTCATCCTTGAAACGCTTCAGCGAGTCCAGTTCGCCGCTGTAGATGATCGCGCCATTGCGTACCAGGCGCGCCAGCGATCCCCGCTTGACTATGCCTTCCAGCACATGGCAGCCCGCCACCGCGCCCACCTTCGAAATACGGAACACCTCGCGAATCTGGATCATTCCGGTGACATTTTCCTTGCGATCCGGNGCCATCATCCCCGACAGCGCCGCCTTGATTTCATCAACGGCCTCGTAAATGATGCTGTAATACCGCACATCCACGCCNGTCGAAGCGATAAGCTTGCGCGCAACCGTATCCGCACGGCTGTTGAAACCGATTACCACCGCCTTGGAAGCCAGCGCCAGATTGATGTCCGACTCGGTGATGGCGCCCACCCCGCTGTGGATGATGTTGACCCTGACCTCGTCCGTGGAAAGCCTTTCCAGGGCGTGAGACAGCGCCTCGTACGAACCCTGTACATCGGCCTTGATGATGAGCGCCAGCACCTTGACCTCGCCCTTCTGCTCGAACACGTTCTCCAGCTTGGCTGCCTGTTGCCGGGCGAGCTTGACATCCCGGAATTTGCCTTGGCGAAATAGCGCAATTTCCCGNGCCTTGCGTTCGTCGGCCAACACCAATACCGCCTCGCCGGCAACGGGTACTTCCGACAAGCCCTGAATTTCCACTGGAATTGAAGGACCTGCGGATTCAACCGGCTTGCCATTCTCATCGAGCATGGCCCGGACGCGGCCAAACACCGCGCCCGCGAGCAGNACCTCTCCCCGNTNGAGCGTTCCGGACTGCACCAGTACGGTTGCCACCGGTCCGCGCCCCTTGTCCAGGCGCGACTCGATGACGATGCCTNTGGCAGGCGCCTCGACGGGCGCACGCAACTCCAGGACTTCAGCCTGAAGCAGCACGCTCTCCAGAAGCNCATCTATTCCCTGCCCGGTCTTTGCCGAAACTTCCACGAACATCGTGTCCCCGCCCCAATCCTCGGGAACGACCGACTGTGTCACGAGTTCCTGCCTGATACGCTCGGAATTCGCCTCGGGTTTATCTATCTTGTTTACTGCCACGACGATGGGCACCTTGGCTGCCTTGGCATGGTGTATCGCCTCGATAGTCTGCGGCATCACGCCGTCATCCGCAGCCACCACCAGTACCACGAGATCCGTCACCTTCGCCCCGCGTGCGCGCATCGCGGTAAAAGCTTCGTGGCCGGGTGTATCGAGAAATGTCACCATGCCACGCTCGGTTTCCACATGATACGCGCCAATATGCTGGGTGATGCCTCCCGCCTCCCCGCTGGCTACCCGGGTGCGGCGAATATAATCCAGCAAAGAGGTCTTGCCGTGATCGACGTGGCCCATCACCGTAACCACTGGCGCACGTGGCTCGGTCTTGAACTCCGCAGCCGGCACTTCGGTATCCGCAAGAAATGCTTCAGGACTATCAAGCGCGGCATATTTGGCGACGTGGCCCAGTTCTTCCACCACGATCATCGCGGTTTCCTGATCAAGCATCTGGTTGATCGTTACCATATTTCCCATTTTCATCAAAGCCTTGATAACTTCAGCGGCCTTGATCGACATCTTCTGGGCGAGCGCTCCCACGGAAATCGTTTCCGGTACCGTGACCTCATGCACGACAGGCTCGGTCGGAGCGGAAAAACTATGAGCAACCTGATCTTCGGCAGGCTTGCCGTGCCTGTCCCGGCGCGTGCGCCATCCTTTTCCTCCGGTCAGGTCTCCGCGAGTCTTCAGCCCGCGCTTCTCCACCCGCTCATCCTTCCAGACGACCTGCTTGGTCTGCTTCTTTTTCTTCTCCGCCTTTGCCGCCTTGTCTTCGGCATTGACTACCGGTTTATGCAAGGTCCCTTCAGTGGAGGCGGGCTGTGCCTGGGGCGTTTCCGTACCGGCTCCAGCCTGAACGCCAGGCGCAGCGGCGGACTCCGCCGGCGCCGCCTCCGGAGCAGCCGTGGGAGTGGCGGAGGTGGCAACAGCGCCCGGGACGGCAGGCTCGGCTTCGGGCTCCTGCTCCCTGGATTCGGGTGTGCCGAGCTTGCGGCGTTGTTTCTCCTTGAGCTCAGCGGTCTGCCGGGCGATCAGTTCAGCCTGCTTTCTGGCTTCCTCTTCACGCAGCGCCTGCTGCGCGGCATCCACCACTGGCCTGGGCGCCGGAGAAGGAGCAGGCTGGACGGCGGGCGCTGCAGGCTCCGCGGCGCCCGCTCTGAGCGCCAGCCTGTCGCTCGAATCATCTTTTAACAATACCCGCTTCTTGCGCACTTCCACCTGAATGCTGCGAGGCTTGCCCGTGCTATCCGATTTCTTGATTTCCGAGGTCTGCCGGCGAGGAGGGAGGCTGATCTTGCTNTTCTCTCCTCTCGAACCGTGAATCTTNCGAAGATATTCAAGAAGCTGGGTCTTGTCTTTCTCCGTGAGACTGTCTTCCGTCAGATGCTTGCTGACGCCGGCAGCCCGGAGCTGCTCCAGCAGTACCGCCGGCAACACTCCCAATTCACTAGCAAATTGTTCTACATTCATTGGAGGCACTAATAACCTTTAATAGCGCTGTCTACAGCACTTGTCCCATAAAAATCAGGCAAACCATGGCGCCCGCGCCGCCATGATCAATTGCCTGGCGCGTTCGGCATCCATCTCCACTATTTCCACCAGGTCATCCACCGCCAGGTCGGCAAGATCTTCCTGGGTATTCACCCCCTTNGCAGCCAGTTCGCGCGCTGTCTGGCTGTCCATGCCTTCCAGAGAAAGCAGGTCTTCCGCAATATGCTCCACCTTTTCCTCGCTGACTATCGCTTCGGTCAAAAGNGCATTGCGCGCCCTGGTACGCAGNTCNCTGACAGTCTGCTCATCGAAGGATTCTATTTCCAGCATTTCGCCGAGCGGTACATAGGCCACCTCCTCGATTGTGGTAAACCCTTCCTGCACCAGTATATCCGCCACCTCNTCGTCGACATCCAGNTTTTCCATGAAAAGCTGCCGCAGAACCGAAAACTCCTCTTCGTTCTTTGCCTGGGACTCTTCCAGTGTCATGATGTTGAGCTCCCATCCGGTCAGTTCGGATGCAAGCCGTACATTCTGNCCCCCCCGGCCAATCGCCTGGGCGAGGTTATCCTCGTCCACCACGATATCCATGCTGTGCTTTTCCTCGTCCACCAGTATGCTGCTGATTTCCGCGGGGGCCAGCGCATTGATGACGAAAGTCGCGGGATCCTCCGACCAGAGGATGATATCGACGCGCTCTCCCGCCAGTTCGCCGGTCACTGCCTGTACCCTGGAACCACGCATGCCGACACAGGTACCGATTGGGTCCACCCGCTGATCATGGGATTTGACCGCGATCTTCGCGCGGGAACCCGGATCCCGGGCAGCAACCTTGATTTCCAGCAGACCCTCCTCGATCTCCGGCACCTCCAGTTCGAACAGCTTTATCAGGAACTCCGGCGCGATTCGCGACAGTATCAGTTGCGGCCCCCTGGCGGTGCGGTCCACTTTGTAGAGATAGGCGCGAACCCGGTCCCCCACCCGCAGGTTTTCCTTGGGAATCATCTGATCGCGCGGCAATGCCGCCTCGACTCTTCCAGACTCGATGATCGCATTGCCGCGCTCCATGCGCTTGATGGTCCCGGTAACCATGAATTCCTTGCGCTCGAGAAAATCGTTCAGGATNTGCTCACGCTCCGCATCGCGTATTTTCTGGAATATCACCTGCTTGGCCGCCTGCGCTCCGATCCGGCCGAATTCCACCGGNTCCAGCACCTCCTCGATGAATTCCCCCGGCGTGATGTCCGGATTACCCTGCAAGGCGGCACTCAAGGCTATCTGCCGCGCNGGGTCCTCCATGGCATCATCCGCCACGACCTGCCAGCGGCGCAACGACTGATAGTCGCCCGTCTGATGATCGATGGACACACGCACATCGGCGTCTTCGTGAAAACGCTTTTTTGTAGCAGACGCCAACGCCAACTCCAGTGCAACGAAAACAATGCCCTTTTCGACATTCTTTTCGCGCGCCANCGCATCCACCAACAATAAAACCTCGCGGCTCATGTTACCTCCCGCCAATCTCTCAAATAGTTACAATTTGGGAACCAGACGCGCCCTTTCAAGATTATCGAGCTCAAGATCAAGCATTTTTCCGTCTACTTCCAGCTTTAACACGCCATCATCCACCCCACGCAGGATGCCAACAAAATTTCTTTNCCCCTGCAACGCCACGCGCAATTTCAGTCTAGCCGACTCTCCGGCGAACCGGATGAAATCAGACGTCTTTTTCAAAGGCCTGTCCAGTCCCGGAGATGAAATTTCCAGCCGCCCATAATCGATATTCTCGACCGCCAGCAACCGGCTCAGGTGATTGCTCACCGCAACGCAATCGTCGACACTCACTCCTTCGGGTTTGTCGATGAAAACCCGCAGCAACCTTCCATGCGGCGAACGCTCCACATCCACCAGTTCATAACCCAACCCGATCACGGTCGATTCAAGCAAATCATGCAGATCCATTTGCCTTCCTGGTTCCCCAGAAATAAAAAATGGGCTGAAAAAAGCCCATGAAGATAGCGCTATCTTAGCAAATTTTAATAATTAATGAAACAGACAGTTGGCATCGGGGAACCCTGGACAAGCCTGTCTTGCGCCGAAGAAGACCTAAGCGGATGACATCGCCGCCCGGCTGCCCTGCCGTCATCGCGGACTGCCGATCTTCCAATAAAACCCGGCCGCCGTGGATGATCGGGGTGATACAATCTGGCGGTCCGATGCATTCAGAAACCACACACGGAGGCGCCAGGTGGCTGCGATAAAATCGATTCTTCAAGAAACCCGCGTATTCCCGCCCCACCCTGAATTTGTCCGGCAAGCCAACATTGCTGGAATGGAGGCCTATCTGGCGCTCTGCAATGAAGCTGAAAAAGATCATGAGGCATTCTGGGGAAAACTGGCCTTGGAGCATATCCTGTGGCAAAAACCCTTTACCCGCATACTGGATGAAAGCAATCATCCTTTTTTCAAATGGTTCGAGNACGGTGAACTGAATGTGTCATACAACTGCCTGGATCGCCACCTGGACACCCAGCCGGACAAGCCGGCCATCATATTCGAGGCGGACGACGGCAGCATAACGGTTTCGACATANCGCGATCTCTACCGCCGTGTATGCCAGTTGGCCAATGGCCTCAAGTCGAGAGGCATCGGGAAGGGCGATCGGGTCGTTATCTACATGCCCATGAGCATCGAAGCAGTGGTGGCGATGCAGGCCTGCGCGCGCATCGGCGCCACGCACTCGGTGGTTTTCGGCGGCTTCTCCGCCAAGAGCCTGCATGAGCGGATCGTCGATGCCGGAGCGGTGGCCGTCATTACTGCGGACGAACAGCATCGCGGCGGGAAACGAAACCATCTGAAAGCCGCGGTCGATGAAGCGATCGGCCTGGGCGGGACGGATTCAGTGAAATCGGTCGTGGTATACCAGCGCGGCGAGGGCAACGTATCCTGGAATCCGCACCAGGATGTCTGGTGGCACGACCTGGTCAAGGAGCAGAACGACACGTGCGAGCCCGAATGGCTCTCCGCCGAGCACCCGCTGTTCACGCTTTACACCTCGGGGTCAACGGGCAAGCCGAAGGGCGTGCAGCACTCATCCGGCGGCTACCTGCTGGGTGCCGTCATGAGCATGAAATGGATTTTCGACTATAAACCTGCCGACGTTTTCTGGTGTACTGCCGATGTCGGCTGGGTGACGGGACATAGCTACGTGGCCTATGGCCCACTGGCAGTCGGAGCGACCCAGGTCGTGTTCGAAGGCGTTCCCACCTATCCCGATGCGGGGCGCTTCTGGAAAATGATNCAGGACCATAAGGTCACGGTTTTTTACACCGCACCCACGGCGATTCGCTCGCTGATCAAGCTCGGCGCGGATCTTCCGNCAAAATATGACCTTTCCTCCTTGCGGCTGCTCGGTTCCGTGGGCGAACCCATCAATCCGGAGGCATGGATGTGGTATTACACGGTCGTGGGGCAATCCCGCTGCCCGGTGGTGGACACCTGGTGGCAAACCGAGACGGGCAGTCACATGATCGCTCCCGCTCCTGGCGCGGTTCCGCTGAAACCGGGCTCCTGCACCCTGCCGCTGCCCGGCATCAAGGCCGCTATCGTGGATGAAGCCGGACATGACGTGGAAGATGGCAAGGGAGGATTCCTGGTCATCAAGCGGCCTTTCCCCTCCCAGGCGCGGACGTTGTGGGGCGATCCCGAGCGCTTCCNCAAAACCTATTTTCCACAAGAGCTGGGCGGCAAGTACTATCTGGCTGGAGANTCCGCCAATCGGGATCTGGATGGCTATTTCTGGATAATGGGNCGCATTGACGACGTGCTGAACGTCGCCGGCCACCGCCTGGGNACGATGGAAATCGAGTCTGCGCTGGTAGCCAACCCGCTGGTCGCGGAAGCGGCGGTGGTAGGCAGGCCGGATGAAATCAGGGGAGAAGCGGTCGTAGCGTTCGTGGTTCTGAAGGGCTCGCGCGCCGAAGGTGCAAAGGCGCATGAAACTGCGGCCGAATTGCGCAACTGGGTTACGCGCGAAATCGGCCCTATCGCCCGTCCCGACGAAATCCGCTTTGGCGACAATCTTCCGAAGACCCGTTCCGGGAAAATCATGCGGCGCCTGCTGCGTACCCTTGCCCGGGGGGAAGAAATAACGCAGGATGTTTCCACGCTGGAGAATCCCGCGATACTCGATCAGTTGAAACAGCCCTGTCGCCCGGTTTAACCGGCTTATCCTCTTCTTATGAACGAAAACCCGATTCAGGGAAAGGGGTTGTGATC
>JGI26536J50258_1002771_pt1 | contig 10983 bp, 7 predicted proteins | sample ThiBiot_750_plan_FD_50258 | JGI IMG/M metagenome (IMG submission 50258)
TTTTATCTTCATCTTCGTTGGACAAATACTATGTGTAAAAGCTATTAAAAGGATGGAACTTAAGATAAACTCGCAGATTTATAATAGTATATAAATAATATAGCACTTGTATATTTTCAATATACTTCACCATAAAACATGGCAGACAATGATAACCGGTCTCAATTCGAACAAAACTCAAGTACAGTCAATGAGATCAATGAACAAAACCAAGAATCGAGAGAAGCTACCGAGTCGAGGACGTATACTCGTGATGAATCTATAGACCGTAAGATTTTCTCAGCCTCGGCGACAAACAATTGGGACCAACCAGCAGCAGGTGGAGGACAATACGATGACTATAGTCTATACTTACAACCACAAAACCATAGCGATACTCAGTAAAAAACATCGATTATGATCCTCCGTCAAATTCTGCTTTTACAAATAAAATGCATTTCATGAACTCATGTCTTCATAATTCACAAATATTTATTAATGTTGCCAATTTGTCAAATATTTTTTTAAATATTGTTCTTTTTTCATAATAAAACATTCTAGAAAAATTCATTCCAACAAATGATGTATTACTTTCAAGTATCATTAATCGCCTCTCCCCTCAGAAAAAATTTCTCATTTTCAAAGAGTCTTTTTAACTGCAACTTTTCAAGATAAAAGGTACCTATGAAAAACTATACCAGTGAAAAATTCCGATCGATCTCACAAGTACGGTTTTAGGATGTTTTATAACTCCGCTATTAAGACTGGTAAATGTCGTGGTTGTTCTAAAGTGTAGCTGCGTTAGGTTTCTGTAAGCAGATGATTCAACATTAGAGTCTAAATGAGGTTAAAAACATCGACTTTACGACAGTAAACTTCAATTTTTGCCATCCAGAAAATAGATATAAAAAATCGGTTCGGACGAAAATTAATGCTATCTTAGATATTTAAAACAAAATATTAATATTGATTATATCTTGAATAATAAACGAGTTATTTCAATTGTTTTGAAAAATTGCATAGTTTCGAGAAAAACTTTTCGAGTGTTTCTTTATCAAACGCGTGAAAATGTAGCAAAGTTCTGTGGAAAGGAGATTGAAAAATTTTTGGGTAAATATTTTTCATTCCTCACTTTTCAGTCAAGTCTCACCAACAGTATTTCGATATTGCGGTCGTTTAAACCTTCAAAAATTTCTATTTACTATTTCTTGAAAAATCAATACGATAATCGATACTTGTAACGAAATCTATTATTGTTACATCGACATATGGCATAATTTCACGTTTACGTGCTTATATTTATCAAATATCGATGAAACGTAATGCAGAATAAAAATAGTCAGACTGGCAATAACCCATTTACGTCAGGCTGGAAAGGAAAAAAGACATGACGTTGTACTTCATTGGAATATTCTAACTGAAGTAACTTTAAATATATCGACTCAATATGATTCGAAACATTACAAATATTCGATCTCGAATAATAATTAATTATTGTTGGTGTAGTTTTTATTTTAATAAAATGTCAAATGATGATACAGAACAACCGGTAGAAGACGGCAGAATCAGTCAAATAGCAGACGATGATATACGCAATGCTATAATAAATACCACTGCCGTCGCTGTACCCTCTTTAGTTTAGAATTCAACTGGGACAAACTCAGGAACATGGAATTGGCCTATTTTCGGTAACGTCTACGGAAATGATTGAAGAAAAATATGTACATAATATCAAAAACGCTTTATTTATTCTGGAATATATTTATCAGACAACGGGTTATGTTCTTTTCGTGATTTTACTCTTGAGTTGTGGTTGTATGGGTTTTTTTTCGTGCTGATCATATAGAATTTCTGACTCAAAGCAAATGTTTTGTTATATTTCGACGTATATTTATATAGGAATAGAAAAACGAAATATATGAAATAAAATACAAGGCATGAGCACACACATGTTTGCTGAATAAGACAGGGAACACTGTTTCAAAATGCATATCAAAATGAAATAGTTTTGTTTTTCGTTTCTTCTTCTTAAATACTATATTCTCTTGAAGTCGAGCTGCCAGTCGATGATGATGATGCATGCGGTGGTGGTGGTGGCGGTGGTGCATCAACAGAATCATATGTTAAATAAGTCGACTGTAGATCAGCATTTGGTCGTCGAGTTAATGCTTGTACCGTTCGTTTGAGATTATAATGACTCGATGTTGTCGATGATGTTGCCGGCGAATGAAACGTTTTCAATGGTTGTATTTGTTGTACATGATCTTCGGTGTGATTCATCGATTGATGAATGCCAACAACGACGATTGTTGGTGATTTGTTATGTCGTTGCGATGGTACAGCATAGTCGACACTTGTCGAACTCAAACTCGACGAACGATGTTGAGATGTAAGAAGTGGCCGTGCAACTCCGTGTGCACTTGAACTCGATCGAGACAGATCATTACTTCCATAACAGCTATCTTCGGAACTACCGGTACCCATACCTGTCGATGTTTTGATTTCATCGTAACCATCGAGATGATGATGATGATGGCCAATTAATTTCTAAGATTAATAAAAAAAGAAAGAAAATGAGAATTGACTGAATTAGTTGCATAACGAAATGTGAACGTGTTCTATTCGAAAAATGCTAAACAATATTTCTAACCTTTTCATCGAATTTGTCAAAAGAAAAAAGATCGATAGGATTATATCGACAATGTTCACACACACACACACACAGTTAGATCAAATGTGACCTTTTTCGATGAAATTCTTCGATGAATAAAAACAAAAACTTACTTTCGTTGTTGTNGTTAACAATTTATCGGCATCAGTCGATTGTAATAATTCACAAGGTGTTTTCAATGATGAATGATGTAAATGTCGGCAACGTTTTTGTTTACAAAAACAAGCTATTAAAANTCCCATAGTTATGCTAAAAATGAGCGTGAGTATGGTCGATATCAAAACGACTAAAATCATTTCTCGTGTAAAAATTGTTTCTTGTTCAATAATTAAATCTTTTTTAACTAAATTCTTTGGCTCGTCATTTGAATTTATCGATGCTGTATAAAACAATTTATCAACATATTCACCAATTTTAATATTAACAATCGTTGTCGAACATTTCGATATTGGTTTGCCTTGATCACAAACTTTGACTGTCACTCGATGATGTCCCTGAGGTAGATTACTTGTCAAACCAAATATCGTGCCATTGTGCCGATGAATTTGAAAGAAATCATTTTGATTGCCATCGATAATTGCGTATGTTAAATTGCCGTTCATTCCTGCGTCAAGATCTCGCGCAATAATTGTCGTCACAACGATTGTTTTCGTTTGATTGATTTGAATAAATTCACTTGGAATATAAATCGCTGTCGGTTGTGATTCAATACTCGGTGGGTTATCATTGATATCAATTAGATCAATGGTAATATTAACACGAACACTATGAAGATTATCGTTGTCCTTTGCGATTAGATTCAAATGATAGGTCGAATGAAGTTCGTAATCGAGAAGTGATTTCGTTCGTAATTGACCGTTGAATGGATTGATTTCGAATAGATTTTCATCGTCGATGCAAGTCAATTCGTATGTTATCGTTGAATTAACATCTCGATCGATAGCCTTCACTTGTCCGATCATTGTTCCAACGGGAATATTTTCAGCGACTTGAAAATGGTACGAATCTTGTTCGAATTGTGGTTCGTTATCGTTCGTATCGTTGATGTAAACAGTAAATGAATGAAGAGTTTCGAGACGTTTCGGATGTGTACCGTGATCGGTGAGATTTAAAATGAGCTCGTATTTGGTTTGTGATTCGTAATCGAATGAAATATTTTTAGCAACGGAAAGAATGCCGGTGTATGCATCGAGATGAAATAATCGCGAATGATTCGAAGGAACGAGAGAATATGTGACGAGACTATTCGATGTATTCGGTGCATCGAGATCGCGAGCATGAAATTGAATGATTCGAACGTTGTTTTCGTTGTTTTCTTTGACAGTGATGGGCGTGGGATAGGAGTCTAAGATTGGAGGTGAATCATTGATATCAAGAAGAACAATTGTGATTTCTTTTTGAGTTGTTAGTGATGGTCCTGTGCCTATATTTAACAAACAAACAAACAAAAATGAAAGATTTTTCGAGAAATATGAATAATCGAACCTTGATCACGTGCTTCGAATGTCAATCGATATTGTTCTTGTTGTTCTCGGTCGAGTCGTCCTCGAACTGTTAAACTATACAAATCATTAAATTGTTCGTTTAATTGAAATAAATGATTGTATGTTAGTAATTTTAAAATAATTTTATCATTTATCGAATCTTTATCACTAACACTCAAATGAAATAAACGTTTGTCAATCGGTTGTTCTTCTTCAATGTAGAATAAATGTTTTCGTGGATCGATTTTACTCGGATCAGTATCAGGCAAAATAAAATCAATATCCGGTGGACAATCATTAACATCAAGAATATCGATTTCAATTTGTGTGTAAACATTGACCGCATCGGGACCGTTGTCTCGTGCTCGAACATTGAAACGATAATTGGTTTCTTGTTCATAATCTAATGATTTAATCAATCGAATAATTCCACTTGTAACATTGATTTCAAATGGAAATGTTTCGAGAGGTGTATTCGCAAGAATTGTATAGTTAATTAATGCATTCAAACCTTCATCTCGATCGAATGCTTGAATATGAAGAATATCGGTATTGATCGGCGTATTTTCTCGAAGTTTAATATGATATTGATCGTGTTCGAATTTCGGAACATTATCATTGGAATCTAGAATTTGTATGTCGAGAATTAATTCGCCTGTTAATTGATTGTCACTAGCTAAGATCTTCATTTTATACGATGAACGTGTTTCACGATCGAGAGTTTTTAATAAACGTAGACCGAGTTGATTTTCTGTGTGAAGATTAACGATGGAAAATGTTTGAACAAGTTCATCATCGTTGATTTCATCGACGGGTACAATTCGATATTCAATTCGATCTTGATAATCGAGATCAGTTGCCGATGGAAATGATGAAACATGACCAACGTCGGTATTTTCCGATAGACGTATTTGAAATGTTGAAACAGGAAATCTCGGCGGATTATCATTGATATTTTCAATGGTGATTTCTAACGAAAGTATGTCGACTGTTTGAGACGAAGCTATCATTTCTAATGTTAGAATACATCGTTCACAATTGCAGATATGTGTTCGACATAGTTCTTCTCGATCGATCATACGTTTTATTGAAATACGTCCAGTTAATGAATCGATAATAAAATAAGAATTATGTGGACTTGAATCGGACAGAAAGGAAAATTTGAATAGACTTGTTGATGATGAATACACACGATTTAATTCATAAATCGATGTACCAATTGGACTTTCTTCATGAAGAGATATCGGTGGTAAACGTTGAATGGCAGTGGAAATTGTCCGAAGATAAAAAAGAATTAGTAAAAATTGAATAAAATACATGGTCAAACTAAATCTAGATGAGAAAAGAAAAGAAAAGAAAAATGAGTGACTGTGAACAGTAAGTTCATATGATTAATCCTTGTTCTAATGAGTTAAGACCTGAACAAAGATCAAACTATATCTATCTCTCGGGTTGATGCTAAAAAAAAGCGAGAGAAAGAAAGAAAGAATGAATGAGAGAGAAAGAGAGAGAAGCTGATTGTGCTCGAGAGAAAAAGAACAAGTTGGTTATATATGCAGAGTTTTTTTTTATATTCTTTAGTGTTAAAACAAGAAAAGAAGAAAGACATCACCGGGGGAGATAACAAAGATGAATGTATGAGCATAAATTCGCTGAGGGTGTGTTTGTGATTAGAGATTTTAATGAACAACCTGGTCACGCACCAATTTGTTTCTCTCTTTACTGATGCTGCTCAGTCAGATTGTATCGATTTATTCGAAAAAACGAAGATACACATGCATACAAATCGTTTGTTCGTTGAACACACGCTCACCTAATTTTTAAACTAATGACCGATAGTTTACAAGTGTGAATGATGATGATGATGTCTCTTTTCTTTTTTCCTGTGATTCAGCGCTTGTAAACAAGTTAAAGAACAAAAAAAGAATGATGAATGTATAGACACGAATTTGTATACTACAACAAAGTGACTTCCTTTCCGGAAGAGTGAATAGATGCACATCTGAATATTCTTACGAATGTGTGTTTTGTGTTGTTTAGAAGACAAGACAAGGATTACGAAGCTATTGATGTAGACATGATTGATTTTTTTTTCTTCAGTCGATAGCCGACAAACGTTCATAGTGACAAATGAAACGTCAAATAGTGTTAAACTCACCCGTCATCGACCAGTTTAAGAATCGGATCGAATGATCGACAAACTAGAGAAGCTCTATTAGACAGACACTGTCATCTTAGTAGTCGTATATACTATACATAAACGGATAATAAGTGATTATGCAAAAGACGAATCCAGAAGTCTATTTAATAGAAAAGAAAGACAAAAACGAACGCACATCTATGATGTTCAAGGATACCAGCCGCACGCACTCTCTTCTAATTGCCAGAATAAGTCAATGCCAACAGAATAAGATCTGTCTGTTCAATGATTCTTACCGTCTCATCTTGTGTCTCAATGTTTCTTATTTTGAAAAAGATTTATCTATTCACACAAACAATGTAACCACTATCGCTTATCGCTTGATTAAGAATATATATATATATGATGTCTTGATATAGACACACACATGCACACGCAAATTTGATATTGTCTAGGCGGGGACGATGACGTTCGAATTATTAATTTCAATTTCTCTACATACACGCTCCCACTGGTCAAATTAAAGTTCAGGGACAATATGACACATATGGATATAGATGTACATATTTATATATCCGAAATACATTCGAGATGAATTATTTCATTTTCACACGAGATACATCTTTCACGCCTAAATTAGACATACGTACATAAANAGCAAACAGCACGCGACACTGACCTTGTGTATTCATGTATTAAGAAGAAAAAAATCTACCTTAGCCTATTCTTGCTTCGTTCATCGAACCGTTCATTATGAANAGAGACAGAAAAACAAAATTTAAATGATAAACTATGTTTATCGTAATAAACACGCCCTATAAAACAATTAAAGACCGATTTGATTCCAATTATAAATGGCTACTCTATTTAGTTGGTCAGTCGCACCGCCCTTTTCTCTCTCTCTCTCTTGCTTTCTTTTTACAGAGACGGATCATTATTTTCGACTTGACTAATGTTCATACGCGTGCACTTTCGGATGACAAAATCCGTATGTGCCCGCGTATAAACTGACGAATATCATAATAATGAGCGACGGCAATTGTTGAGTCGGAGTTCAAATAAGCAGAAGGAAACGAAGAAGAAAAGAAATTGATGATAATGATGATGATGCGATGAGTTAGTCAGTAAGCGCGACTTCCGGTTGAATGGTCCGGTTAGATCTGATAACATGCGTCTACGTTGACATGAATACAGGAGAAAAAAACACACACACAATAACGAAAAGATTCTCTTAGACCGTAAACATTAATACGATATAAAAATGACCCGAGGACATTGTTTGATCTTGACCTGATTATCAGTCTATCTGATCTTTTCTTTTGTTGTTTTTTATTTTTTCTTCTACTAACTAAAACAAACAAACTCTAATAGATTCAACAAGTATTCTACGCATTTTAAATCATGCTGTTTCATCTTACAAATATATCAAATAGACATCTATCATTGTCAATAGAATAAAGACTTCTAACGAGTATTGATACTACCGGTGTGAGCAGAGATTTGATAGACAGCAGCTGACGGCTGCTAATAAAAAGCGATCGCATGTTGTTTTTCAGAGCTTGATAAAACGATACGCTCATAATCATAAGTCAATTTAAAAAAAAAAGGAGAACTGCATCAGATAAAAAGAAAAATCTTACTTACATACTATCATCACATCATATAAATGGCTTCTGACGGAAACATCCCGTTCCTCCCTTTGCTTCTCTCTCTCTCTTTTATGCTTGCATTTTCCCTCGACTATTAGTTTTTTCTTATAAGATTATGCAGTGAGTTTGAAACAAATGCAGCTGCCGGTAGCGGATGTTAAAGAAAGGACAAGAACAAGCAAGAATGTAAAAGACATAGAGAATGAATAAAAAAAGTGGCTGGTTCTGACTCGTTTATTAATTTGACATTGAATTATCTACTACATTTCACTTGTATGTGTGTGTGTGTGTGTGGACTATGTCGTCAATGGAACAGAGACAACGTGCGGAAAAGACAATGAAACTACAAGGACGATGAAGGCGATCGGCTAATCTCGTTGTATGAACGAGCGACAATTACTCTCTCTCTCCCTGCTTTATAGAATTTGAATGACGTGTGTCTCATTTGAAATTTTTGTTTCTCTCTGTCTCTCTTTCTTTCTCCCTCCCTTCTTCCTTTTTTTTCATTAATAATTATTCTCATATGTATATATATACATATTCGAGCAGGTACTACAACGTTTTCGAGTGTACGAAACAGACATCAGCTATGAAGGTCAAACGAATAGGGACGCAGCAGGACTCTAACCTTTTGGGTCAGCGCGTCGTTTGTCAATAGACGTATGTATATACGCACAGATTGTATATTGACTTTGAATCGCTATATGAAGTAGAGTACAAATTGGAGTGGACACAGTAAACGAAGAAAGAAAAGAGAAGCAATTGAACGAAAAACAAATTTGATGAAGCTGGTTATTCGCATTGTTATTATGTGAAGCTCATTCACGTTTAAACAAGGTCACTGAAATGAAAAAATAAAAATAAACGTGACGTAGAAGCCAACTACCGTTGTCTTTCATCAAAAAGTAAAGAAGCACAAAAAGAAATGCGCAAGTCTAAGTCAACATGAGAGAAGAAAACATAATCATTAGTAACATGAGAAGATTACGATTACTATAATTTGTATTTCGACGAAGAATTGTCTACGACTATCTGTCTATCGGATGGTACCGAAATACAAATGTATATGTACAGGTGACGCACATCATACAATTTTGCTCATAGAAATATTAGATGAACAGATTGCTTTTCAGTTAGTTTTTTTTTGTCAAACAAATTGATCATCGAAGAATGAGCGAGTTAGTTAGTTAGTCGGTGCGTCCGAGTGAGTTGTTCCGGTTGGTTGAGAGCTACTATAAATACAGAGGTATGATTAGTATAAAGGAAGAATTAATGCCGTAGTTCATGTCTGACGTATTGTTCTTTCTTTATGAAGAGAAATGGTGATGAAGCAAAAAGGAAATGACTAGCCTACACTGACTTCGTTGTATGTTCCATATCCGTTATGCTTGTCGATTGACAATAGAGAAACTGGACTAGTTACTACGAGTGATGAGTGACATGACATGTTCCGTAGACGCATAATTTATTAACGGGATATTTCATTTAAGATGTCATTGTGTACATATTATCATTTATCATAATTTGATTTCGACTAATAAAAACAAAATCTCTGCTGTTCGATAATTGATATTGATAGGAAAATATTGATCTTTCGCTGATTTTTCAACAGACTGACTAGTGAATATTTACTCGATGTCAATAGAAAAGAAGAAAAAAAAGAGACATTGCCTTTCTCAGGACAAACGTGATGAATAGAAATAATGATCAGTAAATGTCGATTGTACGACCGAACTTACGGACATATGACCTCGAATGAAAAAACGGATAGATATACATAAGGGATAACAAGCTATCTGAAAAGAGGCTTCCGGTGATTTTCTTATGAATTCTATCCTATCTATATTCAATGTTATTCATCATCCTCTTCTTTTCTCAATTCAGTTCCGCTCGACGAACTCAATTAGAAGCGTGCATTGCACATCACTAATGGTCATCATTTGCTTTTCGAGAGTCTCTCTCCCTCACCACTCGACTGTGTCGGCTATCAGTCAAGCAAGGCTAAGTGGTCAATATTCTCTTTTTCTCTCTTCCTTTTGCTGTACTTTGTAATTTCCTTTTCTTCTATCCTCGATTTAGAACTAGTGCCAACATTCCTTAATCGTGCACTCGCACTCTCCGATCGTATATAACCTTCACGGTGGATTTTTCTTCTTCTATTTTTAAATTACATTGACTTTTACTCTTACAAAAAAAAACATATGTCAACATAAATGCCTGCACAATTCTCACCTTTTCTTCTTCTTTCTTCTCTCGGGATATAATGAAATATTCATAAATAAAATTCAAAAGTTTGTCTTTTCTTGACTATTCAATCGATCTCATGGGAAAATAAGTATCATTCATTCACATGTGTCTTACCTTTATTATTGTTTTAATAGACGATAGTTAGAATAACATAACACAAGGAATGATGATCAGACACGCCGCCCAAACTAGCATAGTTCAACTATCATAACGACGACGACTATGTCTTCTATTTCTACTCGTAAGACTAATATCTATTTGTCCAGATATCCATTACTCTTCCTTGTTGTTCGACCACTGNGCGTTCACTATCATAACTCTGACATTTTCTCTGTTCTTCTAGCACTGTAGGCGAGTGAAAGAAAAAGAAGCGCGACTTTAATGAATTCTTCTTTTTCTCGCTTTCTCTCTCCTCTGTCCAGTACACACAAATTCTCATTTCCTGTTGACTGTGAGAAAGAAAGAAGAAATGAATAGAGAGACTGACTACTTCATCGTTCTCTATCCTATAATACAGAAATAATAAAAAGCAAAAGCATTATCATCAATAGAAACGGTGATGAGCGAAGAGTGTCATAATCTAATAGAAGCAAGGGGAACAACACCAAAGTGATTACCGTTAATCGATCAAACTCAGAAACAGAAGTCGACAACACGAATCTTCGTCTAGCTTAATAACATCACGTCGTACAGATAACTCTCTCTCTCTCTCGTTTAGGAAAATGATGTAATGAGAATCGATGATGTCTCTATATATATATAAAACTAGTTAGTCGCCGTCGTTATATCTTAGTTAAAAGAATATAAAAAAAA
>JGI26536J50258_1002773_pt1 | contig 10979 bp, 8 predicted proteins | sample ThiBiot_750_plan_FD_50258 | JGI IMG/M metagenome (IMG submission 50258)
GCCATCATCGCCAGCAAGCTGCCGCTGGCGGCGCCTGTCCAGCCATGCTCCTGATAGGACGGCGCGAGCCACGCCACGACCGTCGAATAGCCCCCATTGACGAGGCCGAAGCACGCCATCAGCAGCCACGTCCGCGGCCGCTTGAGAAATCCCGCCGCAGCGTTGCTGCCCTGTGCTGCCGCGTTGTCGCGAGGCAGATGGCACGCCACAAGCACCATCGCCGCCAGCGCCGGCACGGCCATCCAGGCGAGGCCCGCGCGCCAGTTTCCAAACAGATCGGCGACTATCGGCGACGCCTGCGCGCCGAGCGCGCCCCCGCCCATCAGCATCGCTGAATAAAGACCCATCACCATGCCGACGTGGCGCGGGAACTGTTGCTTGACGATGCCGGGAAACACCGCTTGCACGATTGCGGCGCCAAAGCCCAGCAGCGCCGCCGTCGCGACAATCTGCGCGCCAGTCGAAACAAACAACCGCAGCAGCGAGGCAAGCCCGAGGATAGCCAGCGCGACAATCACCGCGCGCCGCGCACCAACCCGCGCTTGCAGGAAAGGACCGGCAAAGGCAAAGCAACCCATGAGCAGCATCGGTACCAGTGTCAGCAGCGCCATGCCTTGAAGGCCAAGACCGGTCTGCGCGCTCAGGTCCGCCGCCAGCGGGCCGACGCTGGTGATGAACGGCCGCAAATTGAGGCCGACCAGGGCGACCACTGTGAGCTGGAGCATGTAGTCGAACCGTGACGGAGCGCGGGACGCCATGTCGTTACCCCCACTTGTCCTGACTCCGCGTCCAATCCGCATAGATGTGCGGATGCTGCTCAAGCCGAACCGGCTGGTAGCGGATCGTCATCGACTGTTCGGCGAAAGGCTTGGCCAGATCGGCATAGACCGCTGCGGTCGACAGACCATAGGGGGCGCCGTCGTCGTTGGAATGGGCATAGGTCACGCTGCCGACACCTGCCATCCGCATCGCCGCCATGCACATCGGACACGGATGACCGCTGGCGTAAACCGCACAGCCTTCGAGGTTCGGCGAACCGAGCTTGCGGCTCGCGGCACGGATCGCGGTCAGTTCGGCATGCGCGGTCGGATCGTTGGTGCTGTGGATTTCGTTCACGCCAGACGCGATCACTTCGCCATTCTTCACCACGACCGCGCCGAACGGACGGCCGCCCTTGGCGATATTGGCGTGCGCCAGTTCGATGGCCTCGCACAGGAAGCGATTTTCATCCGACATGCGTGTCTCCTTGCCTTACCGCGCGCCCGCCGCGACCAGACTCCTTTCAATCGCGACATAGCCGCGACTGCGGGCATGATGCAGCGGCGTTTCGCCCTTACCGTCGGCAAGATTGACGCTGGCTCCGGCCTTCACCAGCAAGTCGACGATCCGCTGATGATGCTCGCCACATCGACTGTCACGCCTTCGGAAAGAAGCTTTTGAATGCCGGCGACATCTCCCATGGCTGCCGCCGCATGCAATGAGATTTCGTTCATGGCCGCTCCCGATGCGACGGAGGAAATGCACGTCAGCGCAAGACACACGGCGCCTGCGACGATCGAAGGACGAAGCATCTTCCAGTCCCGTCTCAACCTGACCGATCGCGGCTCGAATTCCTTCCGCGCCGCACGAGTCACGACCTTTAGATAACGGGCAGCGACAATATTTGAAAATTAAATATATTGATTAATAATATCGCGAATATGAATATCGATGAAGGGGCCGATCGCACCGGCATTTCCTCTCCCATAGACACATCAACGGCAGACCCCATGCTCGATCCACGCCTTTTGCGCTCCCTGGTCGCCATCGCCGATGCCGGCAGCTTCGTCCATGCGGCCGAACGCCTGAACATGACGCAATCCACTATCAGCCAGCAGCTTGCCCGGCTTGAGGAAGCGGTGGGACAAACGCTGATCGATCGCGCCGCGCGCCCTGTTGCACCGACGGCGGCGGGTGAGCGCCTGCTCGGCTACGCCCGCCGAATCCTGGCGCTTCAGCAAGAGGCGGAGACAGTGCTCGGCGATCCTGCCGGCACGACATCGATCCGCATCGGCGTTCCCGAGGACATTGTGAGCGCGGCGACGGCAAAAGTGTTTGGTGATTTTGCCAAACGCCATCGCGAAATCAGGCTGGACGTCACCGCCGGACTGAGCCGCGATCTGACCAGACGCTATCGCGGCGGCGAATTCGACATCATTATCGTCAAGGAAGCGGAGGCCGGCGCCGACTGTCGCGCCACATTCCCGGAAGCAATGGCCTGGTTCGAAAGCGCCAACGCGCCGGGCAAGTGGCCAGATCCGATTCCGCTGGTCGCCTTCCCGCCCGGCGGTCTTTATCGCGAGGCAATGTTCGAGCGGATCGAGCACGAGAGACGCCGCTGGTACATCGCCTTTTCCGGCAGCAGCCTCCACAACGTGCTGGTTGGGGTGGAAGCCGGACTCGGCTTGTCGCTTCTGCCGAAAAGTGCCGCGGTCGGATATCGCGTTCGTCCGTATGCGGCGTTCGGCACGGAGCCTTCGATGGTCATTTCACTCTATGCTTGGGAGAACGCCGGAGCGGTGACCGAGCTTGTCGAGCGTATGAGCGCGATGCTGGCCGCAAGGCTCGATAAACCCGAGCCATCGCGACGGCCAGGAAGCAGACGCTAATGTCGGCGGGCGTCAAAAAGCGCGCCGTGCCGCCACCGGGACTCCAGTGCAACAAAGCGTTTGTACTCGCCATACTGGTCATTTGCGACCGGAGACTCAAACGCCCGTCGTGAGTACCCCTTTCGGATTAGTACCGCACCGGGAAGCGACATCCCTCGACGAGATATGAACCCAGGTCTGATCTCTTCGATTCTGATCCTTTCGATTGCGCGAGGATGAAGTGGAAACACAACCCAACGTGTCTCCCTCATCTGATTATCAGTGCGACTAAAATTGAATCGAACGAGCAGCATCATCCGACGACCGGAGCCCAAAAAGTCGACGGCATGACTGAGAAACAAGACAAATAATGCCTGCGATGACGCCGAGCCAAGCGCCCAACAGACACGTAGTCGTCAGGGCGCAAAAATGACCGCTATTATCACGAGCGCAAATCAACTTCGCCAGGTTCAGCTTGCTACGTGCAGCGTCAACTACTCTCGGTTGAAACAGCGCACGCGTTAAAGGTTTCTCGCCGAGCAGCACAACCAAAGCGAAGTAACAGGTCATCCAAGACAAGTAGCTTTAGCGCCAATCGAGCGCGTTAGCTTTCGCCTGCGCGACCACCTGCAACTCATTACTTCGTCGCTGACATTAAATTTGATGATGGATAACTAACTAATCGAATTCAGCGGAAAGGCTTGCCAGAATAGCACAATCGCGACAGCAAGAACCTACCGCAAGCTTCTCTCAACTCACGCAAAATCACCACGACAGGAGAGTTCGCCAAGGCGAGAAATGGCGAATTCGATGGGCGATGCTATGGCTGACGCCGCCCATTGCGTTGCTGTTCCGTCACCATCGATAATTTTCTCGCCATCATTCATGGCCAGAGGAGCGTGGGATTTCGGGGTACTCATTATCAAAGGAAGATGGTGGATGGGTCTTTCTACACCTAAAAGTTTCAGCGCAAGCGATTCCGTTCGAGCGCATATGTCGATACCTCACCGTTCAACACCGGTTGCAACTTATCACTGCTGAATCGGTATCGGGTCGATCGTCGAGGGTTGGCGCAGGCGGATAACGAGCAGTCACGCGACTGCCTCGAAGAATACAACTTGCCTGGGCAACGCGTGTTTTTTCCGCTTCGGCGGGCATTTGACAGCCCTTACGCCCGGGCATGTCACTCTGACGATCGATGCGTGCATGACGTCTTACGTGAGATTGGAAAGCTGAGCTAGAATAGCAATGCAGAATGAAACCGTTCAGACTGAAGACGCCGGGCTTCTCGCTCTCTGGTTGTTTCTTCGTCTTCAGGGCGTGCATGCCGCGCTCGATCAGATCCGCGAACGCTGCGGAACAACGACAGTCGGCATCCGAACGATGCTCAGCTGCGCCGGCCAACTCGGCGTCGCCGTCGGTTCACACACCACGCATTGGAAACATCTGGTCAGCATGCGGCTGCCGGGAATCGCGGCGTTGCGCGATGGAGGGTTTCTACTGCTCGGGCGGGCCGACGACAATGGGGCGCTGGTCCTCTATCCAAGCTCGTCGCAGCCTAAATTGATGACACGTGCGGAATTCGAAGCGATATGGGACGGCCGTGTCGTATCCGCCGGATCGCCAAGCTTGATACAGCGCGCGCGGCATGCTCTGGACAACGCGTATAGGGAAGGCCGCAACCTAGCCAAACGGACTCGTCATTTTCTTGAGAGCCGCGTCGGAAAATACAACGGTATTGTTCGTGTTCGTCACGCCGCCGTCGATATCTTTGCGCGCGGGCGAGAACTCGCGCGTCGCTTCTACCAAAGCAACCACAGCCAGACAGCAGCGCCCGCAACGGAAGCAGAAACCGCGAATGCCGATGGCTCCGGCTTGCTGGCCTTGGTAACGCTGCTGCGGTGTCACGGCATCGCAGCCGATCCGGAGCAAATTCGGCATCGGCTCGGCACTCCGCAACCCGGTGTGGCGGACATGTTGCGCTGTGCGAAAGACTTCGGACTCAAGGCACGCCTTCAAAAATCCGGTTGGGACCGGCTCGCCGTCACCCCGCTGCCCGGGATCGCCGTTCTACGCGACGGCCGCTTTCTGATCCTCGGCAAGGTGGTCGACGACGTGCTGCTTGTCCAATGGCCGATGATCCCGCAGCCCGAGACGATCACACGGGCCGAGCTCGAGGCGATCTGGGACGGCGACGTCGTGCTGATGGCGCGCAGGGCTTCCTTGGCCGATCTCTCGCGCCGGTTCGACATCACCTGGTTCCTCGGCGCGATCCACAAGTATCGCCGCCTTCTCAGTGAGGTGCTGATCGCATCGTTCTTTCTTCAACTCTTTGGCGTCATTTCTCCGCTGTTCTTTCAGGTCGTGATCGATAAGGTGCTCGTCCATCAGAGCATGACCACGCTCGATGTTCTGGTCATCGGCCTAGTCTCCCTGACGATATTCGAGGCCGTTCTCGGCACGCTGCGCGTCTATGTGTTCGCGCATACGACAAACCGGATCGACGTCGAACTCGGTGCCAGACTGTTCCGGCACCTGATGGCGCTGCCGATTGCCTATTTCCAGGCACGGCGGGTCGGCGACTCGGTGGCGCGGGTGCGCGAACTGGAGAATATTCGCGAATTTCTGACCAGTTCAGCGTTGACGCTCGTGATAGATCTCCTGTTCACCTTCGTCTTTCTGGCCGTGATGTTCTACTACTCAATCTCGCTGACGTTCGTGGTGCTGGCATCGTTCCCGTTCTACATCGGGATTTCCGCCGGCGCGGCACCGCTGTTTCGCCGACGCCTCGACGAGAAATTCAACCGCGGCGCTGAAAATCAGGCCTTCCTCGTCGAGAGCGTCACCGGCGTGGAAACGCTCAAGGCCATGGCGGTCGAACCGCAGATGCAGCGGCGCTGGGAAGAGAAGCTTGCCGCCTATGTCACGGCGAGTTTTCGCGTTCTCAGCCTGAACAACACCGCAAGTCAGGCAGTGCAGGCCGTCAACAAGCTGGTGATCGCCGCGATATTATACGTGGGCGCCAAGCAGGTAATTGGCGGCGAGCTGAGCGTCGGCGAACTTGTCGCGTTCAACATGCTGGCCGCGCGCGTGAACCAGCCGGTGCTGCGGCTGGCGCAGCTCTGGCAGGATTTCCATCAGGCGCGTTTGTCGGTTGACCGGCTTGGCGACATTCTCAACACCATTCCGGAAGCGAACTTCAGTCCCGGCCGCGCCGCGCTTCCAGCCATTCGCGGACAAATCACCTTCGATCATGTGAGTTTCCGCTACCGCATTGACGGACCCCAGGTGCTCCACGACGTCTCTTTCTCAGTCAAGCCCGGTCAGGTTGTCGGCGTGGTCGGCTCGTCCGGCTCAGGCAAGAGTACCATCGCCAAGTTGATTCAGCGTCTCTACGTGCCGGAGAGCGGGCGGGTTCTGATCGACGGCGTCGATCTGGCGATGGTGGATCTCGCCTGGCTTCGCCGGCAGACCGGCGTGGTGTTGCAGGAGAACGTGCTGTTCAACAGCTCGGTTCGGGAGAACATCGCGCTGGCGGACCCGGCGGTTTCCATGGATTGCGTCATTGCCGCGGCTGAACTCGCGGGCGCTCACGATTTCATCCTGGAGCTTCCCGAGGGTTACGACACGGTCGTGGGCGAGCGCGGCAGCAGCCTGTCGGGCGGACAACGCCAACGCATCGCCATCGCGCGTGCGCTCATCACCGATCCACGCATTCTCATTCTCGACGAGGCGACCAGCGCCCTCGACTACGAAAGTGAACGGGCGATCCAGCAGAACATGAAACGCATTGCCGCCGGGCGGACGGTGTTCGTGGTCGCCCATCGTCTTTCGACCGTGCGTCAGGCCGACCGCATCATCACGATCGAGCGGGGCCGCATCGTCGAGGACGGCCACCATGACGAGCTGATCCGTTCGAACGGACGCTATGCGAAACTGCATTACCTGCAAGCGGGCATCCATGACTCCCGGTAATAAGAACATCATCGCCTTTCCGAGAACCGAGGTCCGTCGTCGCGAGTCCGAGATCGCATTCCTTCCCGCGGCGCTCGAGATCGCGGAGACGCCGCCTTCTCCGGTCGGCCGCGCTATCGGAGCAAGCATCATCGCGGTGTTCTGCGTCGCATTGGCGTGGGCTTCGCTGGGCAGCGTCGATATCGTCGCGACCTCGACCGGCAAGATCGTGCCCGGCGGGCGAACCAAGCTGATCCAGCCATTCGAGACCGGCGTGGTCCGGGCCGTCCATGTGCGGGATGGCCAAACCGTGAAGGCCGGCGACGTCCTGATCGAACTCGACTCGACCATGACCGATGCGGATCGGGAGCGCCAGAAGAGCGACTTGGTCGGCGCCGAGCTTGATGCCGCACGGCTGCGCGCGGCGCTCGCCGACGATCCCCTCACCGCTTTCCGTCCGCCCCCCGGCGCGACGTCCACCCAGATCGAAACCCATCGTCAACTCCTGCTCAGCGAACGCGCCGAGCAGGATGCGAAGCTGGCGGCGATTACGCGCCAACTCACCCAACGGGAAGCCGAGCGCTCGACCACATCCGCGAGCATCGCCAAGATTCAGGCCACCATTCCGGTGCTGACCGAGCGCGTCGACATTCACAAAGGTCTGCTCGACAAGGGCCTGGCGTCGAGGGTGGTTTACCTCACCGAATTGCAGGATCTGGTCGGTCTCCAGCAGGACGTCATGGTCCAACAGAGCAAGCTGCGCGAAGCCGATGCTGCGATCGCCTTGCTGAAAGAGAGCAGCGAGAAGACCGCCGCCGAGTATCGGCGCGCCGTCTATGAAGCCTTATCAAAGGCGGAACAGAAGGCAGCCAGTCTGACGCAAGACGTGATCAAGGCGGAGCAGCGGACCAAACTTCAGCGCCTGACCGCACCGGTAGACGGCGTCGTGCAACAGCTTGCCGTCCACACGGTCGGAGGCGTTGTCACACCCGCTCAGGCCCTTGCGGTCGTGGTGCCGAGCCAGGCTCCGCTCGAAATCGAAGCCATGGTCTCCAACCGCGATATCGGATTCGTCCATACCGGCCAGAAGGTAGAAATCAAGGTCGATACCTTCAATTTCACCCGCTACGGTCTGCTTCATGGCGAAGTGATCAGCCTGTCCTCGGATGCCATCACCCGCGACAAGCAGCCTGCCCACTCGAACGATCGGACCGCCGACCAGGCAAGCAATAGCGAACCGCGAGGACAAGAGCTTGAATATGCCGCACGAATATCGCTCGATCGCACGGACATGCAGATCGACGAAAAGCGCGTCAAACTCAGCCCCGGCATGGCCGTGACGGTCGAGATCAAAACAGGCTCGCGCAGAATCATCAGCTATCTGCTGTCGCCGCTGGCAAAGTACCGACGCGACGCCCTGCGTGAACGATAATCTCTCAGTCCTTGCGCGACGGCTCGTTCAAGGCTTCAACCATCGCGGTACGGCGTCATGACGCCGTACCTCCTTAGACTGCCATCACGTTGCGCCAATCCGTTTGACGGATGTAACCAACGCAATCGAGTTCGGGAATGAATCGCTCGCCTCAACCGCCGAAGGAAGGGAGTTACTATTCGCCGGCTGCGCCGGCAGAACATTGTTCATTCCCCAAATCGCCGCCTGGGTTCGGTTCTGGACTCGAATCTTCCGCAGGATCGCCTTGACGTGAACTTTCACGGTGGCCTCCGCGATGTCGATCTTGCGTGCAATCCCCTTATTGGAATTGCCTTCGATCAGACACTGCAGGATGACCAACTCACGCGGAGAAAGCTGCGGTGCAGCCGCATCCTCCGTGGCCACAATGATCGCCCGCTCGGCCTCGGCCAGCGGCGCTGCCCTGGTCTGATGATCGCTTTTGATCGCCGGAGCCGACGACGATAGAAACGCCGGCGGGAAGACCGTCTCACCCATCATCACCAGTTCGATGGATTTGACGAAGGCATCGCAAGACATTGCGCTGACAAAATAGCCCGTAGCGCCGGCCTGGAATGCCAGATCAGGCTCGGCTTGCCGGTAGTGATCGGCCACAACCCCTATGCGCCCGCTGGGATATTGATCTCTCACAAGTTCGATTTGCTCGATGGCGAGATCGAAATCATCGCTGGTATGAACAATCAGAAACAGCAATTGCTGTGATCGAGCCGCATTCGTCAACTCATCGAGGCATGAAACCGAAGCCAGAACGCGAAAATTCTTCGCGCGCAGGATCCGGACAATTCCTTCTCGGATGAGCACACTTTTTCCAATTAGAATCGTGCCGAAAGATTCATGCCGCCTCATTCGACCCTCCTGGTCAGTAGGCAAATGATTGCTTCGCAAGATGGATGCTCGGAATCATTCAGAAACAGATCGGAAAGCGTCTGTGTTGCTTTTTGGATTTAGGCTTGCATCTTCTGGTAAGGGTCCGAGGACCCTACGCGTCTGCCCCCGACGTCGTATCTTTTCCGGATCGCATGCGGGTCTATCGGGAGATCCCTTAACGGGACACGCTCAGATGCAGCGCTGGTAAGCAATGGGAAGGGTAGTTCGGCAATGGGAATAATACGCTGACACAAACTCATTGGAGTTCTCTCGAACTGGAATGCAACACTACGAAATGGTCGTCATCTTGCTCGATAAGAGCCGCAACATGCCCCGTATTTGATGAGGTTGCTGTTCAATATTGAACAGTAGCGCGCTCCGGTTTCGTCGCTTCTTCAGAGTTTTGAGAAGATTCCGCCGGTTAGTTGAGATTCTTTGATCACCTCAGTTCAACATTGCTCACAAACTGATGATCGGGGGTGCCGGGTTACAGCCATCTTCACCAATTGATGGTTGCTCCTAGGTGGCGCAGCGGCTTTGCTGCAATTGCTCTCCCTCTGACAGAAACACAACTATAGAGTGCATTAATAGATTTATCAATTTTTGATTTAGCTATACTTGATCGGCGCGGCAACTGCCGAGCGTCGTGCCGGGCAACGCACGCAGCGACGCTTTCCCGCCCGTTGCTGCTAAATTCAGAGGTCGTGCTCGTCCTGCTGGGCTATGTCAGCCTTGTCATGCAGGATGGCGTTCAAGAGCGAGGCGTGAACCCTGATCGTTCCATTATAACTGATGAAGCCAAGCTTTTTGAATTTGTTCATGAAGAAGCTGACCCGCGACCTTGTCGAACCAATCATTTCGGCCAGCGTTTCCTGGTTAATATCGATGTCGATGGGCTGCGCTTTCTTGCCGAAATTCGCCAGCAATAGCAGCACGCGCGCCAAGCGCTTCTCGCTCGGATTGAAAAGCTGGTCGACGAGGTCTTCCTCGATACGACTGTTGCGCGCAATCAAATGCATCATAAACAATTGAGCAAATTTCGGCTCGGCCTCAAGCATCCTTGTCATTGCGTCCTTGGATATTTGCGTGACGACACTGGCCTCAAGTGCCACCGTCGTGGCCACACGAAACCGGCGGCCATTCAGGCAACCCTCACCGAAGAATTGTCCGGGTTCCAGAATGCCGACGATGGCTTCCTTGCCCTCCTCGGACACCACCACGAGTTTGATTCTTCCCTTCTGGATATAGAGGACCGAATCCGCGACATCCCCCTGCGCGTAAACGATATCGCCCTTCTGAAGCTCTGAAATCGATTTTCCCGTTCCGACTTTCGCAAGAAAGGCACCGGGATCAAACACGTTCTTCGCCGACTCGATCACGACGATACCTCGCTCGGTAAGCTCCAGGTACCTCATCATCCAAGACAATAGTATTCAAACTCGATAAAAGGTTCATCGACCAGAGGGATAGAAAGGGTAAATAATAAGAGAGTGAACGCCCCGAGCTCTCCGCCTCTACGCGGGTTCCCGTGACAGCGATGTTTTGGTTTCCGGCATCGCAGCCCAAATGGTAACCAGGCCGACCATCGCCACCGAGGCGAGGCCCATAAAAGCCGCCCCGTGCCCGAAATGATCGCTTGCGTAACCCGCAAGCGCAGGACTGAGCGATGCGCCGATGCCGGTGGCGGTGCCGACAATGCCCTGCGCGAGATTAAAGTGGCCGGAGCCGTACGTGAGGTCGGCTACGATCAGTGGAACCAAGACACCGAAGACCGCTGCCGTAATGCCATCGAGAACCTGAATGACGACAAGCATCGACGGATCGCTGGTCGCCGAGAAAAGGCTTCCGCGAAGTGCCAATGCCGCAAATGCCAGCATCAGCAGCGGACGCCGCCCCCATGTCTGCGCCTTGCGGCCGACCGAGGGCGATATCAGCGCAACCATCGCTTGAGGAACGATGATACTGGCGGCGATCAAGGCCGGCGCCGAGGAGCTCGAACGTGCCGTTACGACGCCTGCCATCATCGGCAACATGGCCGCGTTAGCCAATTGCAGCAGTAG
>JGI26536J50258_1002792_pt1 | contig 10931 bp, 6 predicted proteins | sample ThiBiot_750_plan_FD_50258 | JGI IMG/M metagenome (IMG submission 50258)
TTTGTCATGGTGCTGAGCATGGCTGCGATGGGAATGTATCAACTGGATTCCCGCGTGGATCTCAAAGATACGTTCTTTCGCCTGATGCCCTCCATGGCGCTGGGATTCGCGATCGTGACCCTGGTTTTTTATATTCTGCCGGATCTTTATCTGGGACGGGGGATTCTGGGGCTCGTGATGATGCTTGCTTTGGCGGCCATCCTGTTGACGCGCGCCGCTTTCCTGAAATGGTCCAGGCTGGGGATCCTGGAGTCGCAGGCGATAGTTCTGGGTATCGGGGAAAAGGCAAAGGAATTCATCGAGCAGGTTAAAAATGATCCGCGCGGCAGAGGATTCAAAATTGTAGGATTTGTGCCGCTGGCGGACGAAGACCTGAAGGTTCCGCCCTCCGCCGTCCTCCCCAAGGGGTACTCGCTGATGACGCTCGTTAATCTGCACGGCGTCCGGGAAATTGTCATTGCCAAGCAGGAGCGCCGAGGCGGGTCATTTCCGATTCAGGATTTACTGGAATGCAAGCTGAACGGAATCAAGGTGACCGATGAAGCCGCGTTTTTCGAGCGCGAACGGGGGCAAATTCGCGTTAATTCCCTTTCCCCCAGNTGGCTGATNTTTGGCGGNGGATTCGATCAGAGTCTGCTGAGGTCTGGAATAAAGCGGGCTTTCGACCTGGCGGCCAGCGGAGTCCTCCTGATGGTCACGCTGCCCATAATGCTGATCACGGCCCTGTGTATTTTCTTTGAGGACCGGGGGCCTGTCTTCTACCGGCAGGAGCGGGTTGGAAAAGGTGGAAGAACGTTCATGGTTCTGAAGTTCCGCAGCATGGGAAACGATGCCGAGAAAAGCGGAAGACCGCAGTGGGCAACAACAGATGATCCGCGAATAACGCGGGTAGGCCGAATCATCAGGAAATTGCGGATCGATGAGCTTCCCCAGATATTCAATGTCCTGAACGGCGAGATGAGTTTTGTCGGGCCTCGGCCGGAACGGCCCTATTTCGTAGATCAGCTTTGTGCTCAAATTCCCTATTACAATGTCAGGCATAGCATCAAGCCGGGAATAACCGGGTGGGCCCAGGTTCGCTATGGCTACGGGTCCTCGGTGGAGGATGCGGTCGAAAAGCTGCAGTATGACTTGTACTATGTCAAGAACCATAGCTTGTTTCTTGATGTCATCATTCTCCTGGATACCGTTGAAGTGGTTGTGCTAGGCAAGGGCGGAAGATGATTTCCGGCGGCAAGCCATGCTGATCAGTATTGCGACCGCCAGTTACATCATAGCGGCAGTGGCATACTTGTTTCTGACGGTTTTGCTGCTGACAAGCTGGCGCGGCCGCCTGCACGGAATGGTGCTGCCAGTTGCCTGCCTTCTTTCAGTAATATGGGCGGCTGCGCTTGCTTTCCAGGCTACCCAAACCGCCTCCCTCGGGGTTCTTCCGGATATTCTCGAAGTTCTCAGAAACGCTGGCTGGTCGGCTTTTCTTCTCGTGCTGCTAGGGCCCTACCATCAGTCGAAACCTGCCGACACCCGTAAGCTGAGGCCTGCTGTAGCCGCCATAGCAGTACTGTACGTTGCATGCCTGGCTCTGNCGATATACGCCAACTCGGGTTTTTACGCTCCGATACACCGGCCGACCGAGGCGCTCAATAGCATTACCGGTAGTGTCGTGATGGCAATCCTGGGCATGATCCTCGTGGAGCAGTTGTACCGGAATACGCCAGCAAAACAGCGGTGGGGAATAAAGCTTGCATGCCTCGGCATAGGTGGCATTTTTGCATTCGATTTCTATTTATATAGCGAGGCGTTGCTGTTCAGATTCATCAATACTGAAATCTGGGCTGCGCGCGGCATAGTCAATGCGCTGGTGGTTCCGCTGGTAGCCGTGTCGGCTGCGCGAAATCCCCAGTGGTCTCTGGGCATTACGGTTTCGCGCCGCATCGTATTCTATTCCGTAGCGTTATTTGGCGCCGCTGCGTATCTGTTGGCGATGGCCGCCGCCGGCTACTACCTCCGTTTTTTTGGTGGAAGCTGGGGCACCGTCATGCAGGTGACGTTCCTGTTCGGAGCCCTGGTTTTGCTGCTGGCAGTTTTTTTTTCCGGAACGTTGCGTTCGTGGCTTAAGGTTTTCATCAGCAAGCACTTTTTCAGCTACAACTATGACTATAGGGAGGAATGGCTGCGTTTTACCCGTACCTTGTCGGAGGGAGANCACGCACTGGGGGAGCGCGCCATCCAGGCTTTGGCGCAACTGGTCGAAAGTCCCGGCGGCGGTTTATGGATCAGGCAGGAGTCCGGCGATTTCGAACCCGTCACGCAATGGAACATGCCGGTTTCGGGCGGGCTCGAGCCNGCGGAAAGTGCGTTTTGTCAATTTTTGCGTCAGAAGGAATGGGTCATCGAGTTACAGGAATACGCGACCATCCCCGAAAAGTACGATGGGCTTGCCCTGCCNTCCTGGCTGCAAAGTCTTTCCAAGGCCTGGCTGGTAATACCGCTGATTCAGCACCGGGACCTTTTTGGCTTCGTAGTCCTGGTGCAGCCGAGGAGCAAGGTGAAGCTGAACTGGGAAGTCAGTGATCTGCTCAAGGTTGCCGGCAACCAGGCAGCAAGTTACCTTGCCCAAAACGAAGCAGCCAATGCGCTCCTGGTGGCACGTCAGTTTGAATCTTTCAATCGCATGTCGACATTCGTGGTGCATGACTTGAAAAATCTGGTTTCCCAGTTGTCTCTCCTGTTGTCCAATGCGGAGAAACATAAGAAGAATCCGGAATTCCAGGAAGATATGGTCGAGACCGTCTATCTTTCCGTTCAAAAAATGAAACGGATACTTGAGAAATTACGGAGCGGCGGTTCGTCGGATAAGCCCGCGCCGCTTCTTCTGGCGCCATTATTACGGGATGCGGTAAAGAGCAAATCCGTTACCGAACCGAAACCGGTGCTCGAAATAGAGGATACCGGCGTGACCGTATACGCCAACTCGGTGCGCCTGGAAAGAGTTGTGGGGCACCTCATCCAGAATGCGATCGAGGCGACCGCCCGCACCGGCCAGGTAAAAGTCCTGTTGAAAAAAGAGAGGGACTTTGCGATGGTCGAAATAAAAGATACGGGTCATGGCATGAGCGAAGAATTTATTCGAGAGAGGCTCTTCAGGCCTTTCGAATCCACCAAATCGGCTGGCATGGGCATAGGCGTATTCGAAAGCAAGGAGTATGTATCCGAGCTGGGAGGCAAGCTGGAGGTTACCAGCAGCCTCCTGAGCGGTACGGTTTTTCGCGTGGCCCTGCCTCTTTATGCCGAGCAGCGTGCCGTAAAAGCAGTGCATATGAAATGAAAAGGTGTATCGGAGGAGGACCATTCACAAGCTTTACAAATAACTGGAATTATTGCGGCTTTTCCTGGCTTGGCTGTTTAACTTAAATCCGGCAGTTGACCGTTCATTTCCAGTTTAGAACTATGATCCACAAAGACTTTCCGAGGTACTTGACGTTCACTTGTATGGTGAGTTTGCTACAGGGTGGATTGCGCGATTTTTTGGGCACATGGCTGCGTTGCAACTCCTTGGAATGGAATAGCCATTCCGCGTCGTTGCGTCTGGCCCTGTACGCCGAAAGCCGCATACTCCACCCAGTCCAACTGCCGGATTCAGGTTTAAAGGTATATAAAGGTATATGAGAGGAGTGGAAGTGAATCAGGAGAAAAGGAAGCTGTTGGTTATCGAAGACGATCCTGGATTGCAAAAGCAGTTGCGCTGGAGTTTCGACGCCTATGAAGTGCTGGTGGCGGCAGACCGCGAAAGTGCCCTTTCTCAAGTCAGGCGGCATGAGCCGGCCGTTATCACCATGGATCTCGGGCTTCCCCCCGATCCCGATGGGGCTTCCGAAGGGCTCGCAACACTGGAGCAAATACTCGAGCTTGCACCGGATACCAAGCTGATAGTTCTTACAGGGAATCAGGATCATGGGAACGCATTGAAGGCTATCGGTTTGGGCGCTTATGACTTTCATCAGAAGCCCTTTGACTCCGACATGCTGAGCCTGGTCGTGGAAAGGGCATTTTACGTTTATGCCTTGCAGCAGGAGAACCGCCGCTTATTGCAGACTCAGGCATACTCGCTCATTACGGGCATCATTACCCGGGACCCTGCATTGCTCAAGGTATGCCGCAGCGTCGAAAAGGTGGCGCCATCCGACGCAACCGTGATGCTGCTCGGGGAAAGCGGTACAGGCAAGGAAATTCTGGCTCGGGCGCTGCACCAGTCGAGTGCCAGGCAGGGGAAGCGTTTCATGGCCATCAATTGCGCCGCCATTCCCGAATCCTTGCTGGAAAGCGAATTGTTCGGGTATGAGAAGGGTGCGTATACCGGCGCGGCGAAGCAGACGCTGGGCAAAATCGAGCTTGCCGATGAAGGCACCTTTTTTCTTGATGAGGTGGGCGATCTGCCCATGGCATTACAGGCGAAATTGCTCCGGTTCCTGCAGGAAAGAGTCATCGAGCGTATCGGAGGACGCAAGGAAATACCGGTGGATGTCCGTATCGTCTGTGCGACCCATCAGAACCTGAAGAAGTTGATCGAGGAGGGGCGGTTTCGCGAGGATCTCTATTATCGGCTCAGCGAGATCGTTATTACGATTCCNCCTTTGCGAGAACGGATCGGGGATGCCGCCTTGCTGGCGCATCACTTTAAAAACAAATTCTGTGCGCAGGAGAAACGCTCCTCCCTGAATTTCAGCCAGGAGGCAATTGCCGCGATCGAAGGCCATCCCTGGCCCGGCAACGTGCGGGAGATGGAGAACTGCATCAAGCGTGCGGTCATCATGGCGGATGGTCCTCTGATCACCGCCGAAGATCTCGGNTTGCAATCCGCCGCTGCTCTTGCCGACCCCATCAACCTTAGGCAGATACGGGACAAGGCAGAGTGCGACGCGCTCATGAAGGCGCTGGCCCGAGTGGACGGAAATGTTGTCAAGGCGGCGGAGCTGCTCGGTGTGAGCCGGCCCACCATTTACGATTTGATGAACCGGCACGGGCTGAAATGAAGTTTCCCCCGGGTCATTTTTTCAGGACGATTAATTATTGCGTTGGAAGGCTACTTCAATGGTAAATCTTGTCCATGAGCTTATTTCCCGATCGGCGGAACGCTCTCCCGAAAAAGAGGCGCTGATATATCAGGGAAAACGGTTGACATACGAGGCATTGGCATCAGAGGTGGAAAGGACGCGCGACGCCATGCTCGGGCTCGGGCTCGGTCGAGCCGAGCGTGTCGCCGTTTACCTGGAGAAACGCCAGGAGGCGGTGATTTCATTGTTTGCCGCGGCNGCCGCCGGAGGCGTTTTTGTTCCCGTCAACCCACTCCTGAAACCGGAGCAGGTNGTTTACATTCTCCGGGACTGCAACGTGAGAATCCTGGTGACCTCCCGCGAGCGGCTGCAGCTCCTCGCCCCTGTTTTGCCCCAGTGCCATGATCTCCATACAGTCATCGTGGTGAATTCCGAAGAAATAAGCCGCGGTCCTTCNGGACCGGACATCGTGTCCTGGGGGCAGGCGCACGCGAGCGGGAAGGTCGAGCCCCATCGCAGCATCGATAGCGATATGGCTGCCATTCTTTATACTTCTGGCAGCACTGGAAAACCAAAAGGTGTGGTCCTTTCCCACCGCAACCTGGTGGCAGGAGCCATGAGCGTTNCCCAATACCTGAAGAATAGCCCCGATGACCGCATTCTTTCGGTACTGCCACTTAGCTTCGACTACGGACTTAGCCAGCTTACCACCGCCTTTCACGTGGGCGCCACCAACGTGCTGATGAACCATCTGCTTCCGCGAGACATCATCGCCGCCGTTGAAAAGGAAAGCATCACGGGGCTGGCTGCCGTGCCCCCGCTGTGGATTCAGCTTGCGCAGTTGAATTGGCCGGCCGGTCTTTCCTTGCGCTATATCACCAATTCAGGCGGAGCGATGCCTGGAGCAACCCTTGAATTGCTTCGCGCCAAGCTTTCGGCTACCGCGGTATTTCTCATGTATGGGCTTACGGAGGCTTTTCGCTCAACCTATCTGCCTCCCGAAGAAGTGGCCAGGCGGCCAGATTCCATAGGCAAGGCGATTCCAAATGCGGAAGTACTCGTGGTGCGCGAAGATGGCTCGCCTTGCGCGCCCGGCGAGCCAGGGGAACTGGTGCATCGGGGAGCGCTGGTTTCCATGGGATATTGGAATGACAGGGAGAAAACGCTGGCGCGCTTCAAGCCGGTTTCCTGTCTTCAACCAGGATTACCTCTTACCGAACTGGCGGTCTGGTCAGGCGATACCGTACGCATGGACGAAGAGGGTTTCCTGTATTTTATCGGCCGCCGGGATGAAATGATCAAGACTTCGGGCTATCGCGTCAGCCCAACCGAGGTCGAAGAGGTGATATATGCCACCGAATTGGTGGGCGAAGCCGCTGCAATCGGGATTCCTCATCCGGTGCTGGGGCANGCGATTGTATTGGTCGTGACACCCAGNGCGGGAGCAACTCTCGATACCGAAGNGCTGATGGCCGCATGCAAACTCCAGCTTCCCGGATTCATGNTGCCAAGCCGGATCGACCTGCGCGAAGGAAGCTTGCCCAGGAATCCNAATGGCAAGATCGACCGCAAATCCCTTGCCCAGGAACTCGAGGGCGCTTTCATGGAGGTTGNCGCATGAGTAATGTCCCTCCAAGGCACGCTCCACTGGTCCAGTTTCCCGTTATTGACGACTGCCTCCAGGTCGGTGGCATTCCGCTCTCGCGCCTGGCTCAACGGATAGGCAGAACCCCGTTCTACGCTTACGACCGGNGAAAGATAACAGAACGAATTGCTTTGCTGCGCCGGCATCTGCCTGCCGAGATTCATCTTCACTATGCGATGAAGGCCAATCCCATGCCCGCAGTCGTTCAGCATATGGCAAGCCTGGTGGACGGCCTCGACGTGGCTTCCCTGGCCGAGATGAAGGTCGCTCTCGATACCCCTATGTCTCCCGGTCTTATCAGCTTTGCCGGACCGGGAAAGCGGGGCGAGGAACTTTCCTGCGCCATCGCGGCGGGAATCGTCCTCAATATGGAATCGGAACATGAAATGGAGCGTATCGCGGGGCTGGGAAATCTCCTCGGTATTCGCCCCAAGGTGGCGGTACGGGTAAATCCGGATTTCGAATTGAAATCCTCCAGTATGAAAATGGGGGGAGGTGCCAAGCAATTTGGCGTCGATGCAGAGCGCGTGCCTGCCATGCTCGCCCGGATCGGCAAGCTTGGTCTCGATTTCGAAGGTTTCCATATTTTCAGCGGTTCACAAAATCTGAAAGTGACGGCTATCCAGGAGGCGCATGAAAAAACCTTGCAACTCGGCATGGAATTGGCCGAGCATGCGCCGGGGCCGGTTCGTTTGCTGAACATCGGCGGTGGTTTTGGCGTGCCTTATTTTCCCGGCGATCAAGCGCTGGACCTCGTTCCNGTNGGCGATAATCTGGGGCGCCTCATGGGNGAGGTAAATAGGCGCCTGCCGGAGGCTCGCGTGGTNATCGAGCTGGGACGCTATCTGGTGGCCGAGGCAGGCATCTATGTGTGCCGCGTATTGGAACGAAAGGAGTCGCGGGGCCAGATATTTCTGATTACGGATGGCGGGCTTCATCATCATCTGGCGGCATCAGGAAATTTTGGCCAGGTGATCCGCAAGAATTTTCCGGTTGCGGTTGGAAACAGGCTAAAAGGCCATGAGCGCGAAACGGTTTCAGTGGTGGGGCCGCTTTGCACGCCGCTTGATCTGCTGGCGGATCGAATGGAGATGGCCAGGGCGGAGGATGGCGATTTGATCGTCGTCTTTCAATCCGGCGCTTACGGACTTACGGCCAGTCCGACGGCATTCCTGAGCCATCCCGAGCCCGCAGAGGCGCTGGTCTGACATGAGGAACGCNCAGTGAGGNCTTGTTCAGGGNTTCCTTAGGAGCGGCCGAGATGCTTTTTTGCAACGANCTGTCATTTATTGTCATAAACAGGGATTAGAGTGAAGGTCATGGTTGAAAAAACAGGGAATTTATCTTGAGCGGGCTCTGCGGCTGGATAGGTTACGGGGATTCCGTTTCCGAAAACCAGGAACTGATTAGGAAAATGGCTGCTCCCCTTGCCCGCTTCGACAAAAGCATTTTTCATGGCCTGGCAGGTAAAAATAGCGGTCTCGCGGTTTCTGCGAGCAGCGACAACGCCCATACTCATCAGGAAGAAGGAGTCTTTGTTGCGATCTGGGGGAAGCCGAGATTTCGCGATTCTCGGCTGGCTGAGCTTTCCCGCACAGCGGGATTGGCGAAAGCCCTGGCGGATCAATGGTGCGCAAAAGGCGAGCAGGTTTTCGAAGGCCTGCAAGGCGCTTTCGCGCTATGCGTCTTGCGTGAACGCGACGGTGGCAGCGAAGCGGTCCTGGCGACGGATAGGATGGGCACCTATCCAATTTCCTTCGACGCCGCCGACAGGCGGCTGATCTTTGGCTCGTCCGCAGATTCCATTCTCCTGCATCCATCGGCCAACAGCCGGGTGTCCTCCCAGAGCCTGTATGATTACATCTATTTTCACATGGTTCCAGGCCCGGGATCGATCTATGAGGCGCAGAAGCGGCTTCTGCCGGGCGAATATCTCCTCTACCGAAACGGACGGTCCGAGATACGCAGATACTGGGAAATGCGTTTTCTGGAAAATGAGAAACGGCCCTTCCAGGAACTCAAGCACGATTTTCTTGAGGTATTGCACTCGAGCGTGCGCGAAGCTGTCGATGGCCAGCAGGTCGGCGCTTTTCTGAGCGGCGGTACCGACAGCTCGACTATCGCCGGTGTGCTGGGAGAGGTCACAGGCCAGCCGGCGCGAACATACTCCATCGGTTTTGACGCATCCGGCTATGACGAAATGGAGTATGCCCGCATCGCGGCAAGGCACTTCTCCACTCGTCACCAGGAATATTACGTCACTCCTGACGACATCGTGGCTGCCATTCCCCAGGTTGCCGCGGTATTCGACCAGCCTTTCGGCAATTCCTCCGCGATCCCCACGTATTATTGCGCCCGCATGGCTCAGGCCGATGGCCTGAGCAGAATGCTCGGAGGTGATGGCGGAGACGAATTATTCGGTGGCAATGTCCGCTATGCCAAGCAGCATCTGTTTTCGCTATATGAACAGGCCCCTTCGCTTTTGCGAAGCGCGCTTATAGAGCCGCTAATATTCGGTGTTCCCGGAGGCGGAACCGTGCCGCTGATCCGCAAGGCGCGCAGTTACATCGAGCAGGCTTCCATTCCCATGCCTGCCCGCACGGAAACATATAATTTGCTGGATCACTATGGCCGCGAGGCCGTTTTCACCCCCGAATTTTTATCTGCNATAAACTTGAATTACCCGGCGAGCCTTCTCGATGAGACNTATCATCAGAACGGGGCTCGNAGCTTGATAAACAAGATGCTGGCCTTTGACAGGAAATTTACTCTTGCAGATAACGACCTGCCTAAAGTAGCCAAAGGTTGTGAGTTGGCGGGAATCCAGGCGGTCTTTCCGCTTATCAGCGATGAAGTGGTGGCATTTTCCCTGCGCCTGGAACCGCAGCTCAAGCTTAAGGGCACCAAGTTGCGTTATTTTTTCAAGGAAGCCCTGCGCGGGTTTCTTCCGGACGAAATCATCNCCAAGCAAAAACATGGCTTCGGGCTGCCTTTCGGAGTATGGCTTCGTCATCATAAGCCTTTGCAGGCGTTGGCCGCGGACAGCCTGAGCGATTTGCGCGCGCGAAATATCATACGCGGAGACTTCATAGAAAAGCTGCTGGGACATCACCTGGACGAGCATGCGGGATATCANGGAACCATGGTGTGGGTATTGCTGATGCTGGAGCAATGGTTCAANCANCGTCAGGATTCCAGAAGCGCTACATAGCCTGCCTGGGTGTAGTTTCTCACCACGCAGGTGANCGCCGAGTATCGCGAAAATCTTTGTGGGTCATGGTTCTAAACCNAAAAAAAGTGGCCAACTGCCGGATCTAGGATAATGTTCGAGGNTGGGCAAGATCGTTCCTGTCCCTGAATTTCCTTCCAGAAACTTCCGCATGAAGCACTGGTGGCTGCTCATATTGCTGGTACTCCTGGCTGGCTTGTTTTTTGCGCTTGATCTCGNGCGTTTCCTCAGCCTGGATTCGCTCAAGGGCAGCCGAGACGAGTTGCAGCGCGCTTATGAGGCGCAGCCACTGCGCATGATCGGTTTTTACATGGCCACCTATATTCTGATCGCTGCACTTTCCCTGCCGGGATCAGCGGTCATGACCCTGGCAGGCGGGGCCGTTTTCGGGCTATGGGTCGGGGTTCCTGCCGCACTTTTCTCTGCCAGCATTGGCGCGATCCTGGCTTTCTGGCTGGCACGCTACGTGTTTCGGGATGCGGTGCAACGCCGCTTTGGCGATCGCATGGAAGTGGTCAACGCCGGCATCGCGCGCGATGGAGCCATTTATCTTCTCACCTTGCGCCTCGTACCGCTGTTTCCTTTTTTCATCATCAACCTGCTGATGGGGTTGACCGCCATTTCAACGGTGACGTTCTTCTGGACGAGTCTCTTCGGCATGCTGGCCGGCACCATGGTTTATGTGAATGCGGGCACTCAACTGGCGACGATTACCCGTATCTCCGANATTCTTTCCCCGGCAGTTATCGGATCGCTCNTCCTGCTTGCCATATTTCCCTGGATAGCGCGAGGAATCGTGGGTCTGGCCAGAAGGAAGCGCACCGGGAGACGCTGACCAGGCCACGGCATTTTGATCGTAATCTGATCGTCATAGGCGCCAGCGCGGCAGGGGTATCGAAAACCCCAAAGTTATCGTGGTTTTTCAATCGACTACATAAACAGATCGCCATGGACAGCATTAAAGTAAAGCTGTATAGTTGGCGAGCCTTTGCTCCGCAGAAGC
>JGI26536J50258_1002810_pt1 | contig 10881 bp, 10 predicted proteins | sample ThiBiot_750_plan_FD_50258 | JGI IMG/M metagenome (IMG submission 50258)
AAGTATAATCAATGCTATTCGTATACGAATATATGGCGTGATAATATAAAATAAAACAAAACCGAACGATTCCCAAAGTCGATAGTTTGAAAAAGCTGCTGNTTCATTATTATCANCAAATAAAACACCATAGAAAGCATTGATTTGCGTTTGCCAAACAGCATCAGCTAGACCCCAAAGACCCGNNAGAATAAATAAAACCGATATTTGATCTTCGGATGGTTTCCAAAGAAACATTGTAATAATTAGAGAATAATTAATGCATGCAGCAAGAACAAAACATGGCCATCGGCCGATATATTTCACTAATTGACCAAAACTAAAACTTCCTATTGAATCACAAACACCATAAGCAATTAAAATCAAACCAACATATTTTGCATTTAATGTACAAGAAACAAAACCCTACGAAAGAAGAAATAACGATTTCAATCAAATAAGTCTGAATTGATTTACTTTGGTAAATTGTGCACCGAGAAATGATTGTTCTAATCCTGACCAGATTGTTAAAGGAATTAATAGTAATTGATTGATATCTTTCATATGTTTTATTGTTGATATTAATAATTTAACCGAATCACAAAGCATAACAGAGAATTTTTCTAAATTTAGTTTATTGGCTCGATTAAAAGAGAATGACCTNGTTGTTTTTTTTTATTACTTCGTGTTGGTTTTCGTCGTTGGTTAAGAAAAAGAGTAACNATTAATATTGAACAAATACCAATTGATATATAAATAATACAAAGAATATTAATCTAAAATTTTCAAATGTTACTCAAAGATAATAAAATAAATAATCGTATCAAACCGTTGTTCGTTCAATTTGGTTAGCAACTTGTGCACCTTTATATTCTTTTTCACTGAAATCAACTCCACATCTATTATATTTTCCATCATCATTAGTTGATATCGTNTTATTCGAGATTTCTTCTTCAGGTGTAAGAATAAAATATGAAATTAAATTTCCCCATATTTGACCTAAAACAAATGTGCATACGAAGANAAAATTTCATTTGCCTTCGAAACAAACTTGATTGAAAAAACATGAAAAATATGCCGAAAAATCNATTGACAATAACATTTTTGTTGATATGTTTCATCTCAGCATANACTGTTCCACTATCTGTCAAATAAATACATTTGGCTGTCCACAATGGTGCAGCAGCCAAACCAACCAAAGCCGCAGCTGAAAAACGGAAAACATTACGAATTTAATCGATCTCAAGATGATATTACCTGGATACATAAGATACGCTTTTGGATAGTAATTAGCTACGACATAGAGAAGATAGCTGAAGAAAATTCGAATAGAATTTTATTTTGAATAGGAAAAAGAAAATAAAACGCACGGTATTTGCGAGAGAACAATCGTCCATTTAAGACCGAGAAGAGCAATTAATGGATGTGGAAGAAAAATCGATGAAAATATTAGAAAAGCGTAGATAATCGAAAGAGAATTGACTCCCACATCGGCTTCCGTATTTAACGAACTTTGCAAATTGCCAATACCTCCAAAACTTGTAAATTGCAAAAGAAACGCCAGAGCAAGTACGAATAGATTTTTATAGGTTTGAAATCGAAGTTTTTTTCTCTCGTTTACTCGTCGATGAAAATCCGTATCGATAATTGTTTGATCGATATGTGATTTCAAATCAACATCAGATATAATCGATGCCATTCTTTTAACAAAACTATCGAATGATTATTCTATCGACAAGACTACAGATTGTCGAGGATTAGATTCGTCTTTTTTTTTCTTGTCAATGTTTGACATAAAGAAAATAAAATTTATCTTTATTCGTTACAATTGTCTCCTAATCTAAAGTAAATAGTCGTTAACAATGCGAGCGTTGTGTATCAAACTGTAGTTTTATTCAATCAAAAAGTCGAATTCAATAATTCTTTTTGTTTTTCTGACCGAATTTTTTCGACTTGTGCAATGTAATTATCTAGACGAAGTTTTAAATTGGCGTCTAAATCCATGACTAAATCTCGACTCAATGTTTTCTCTTGTTTCTTTAAATTTCGATGTGCTTTCGAATAAGCTTCACGCATTTTAACAACGATTTGATCGGCTAATTTCTTGGCATTTTTAGCTAATTCTTCACGATGTTCGCGTGTAACTTTCGGCGTTGGCAAATAAAGTGTTGTGCCATCTTGTTGAGGATTAACATTCAAACCGGACTTTTGTATAGCTTCGATAACATTGGGTATATATTGTGCATGACGTGCCAAATCAATCATAAACATTTGAGGAGATTTTTGTATAATTTGTGTTAATTCTTTGAGTTGATGAGCTTTATTATTTGGCGGAAGTGTTATAGATAGTTCTTCGAATGCTAATGATGATGTTCGTAATTGAATTTGTTTTGAATAGAGTTCACGAAGTTCAATGACTAATTTATCATATTGATTTTTCAAGACAGACCAATCGGTCGATGCAGCGGCCAAATCCGAATCGGAAAGGACGCGTTTCGAAGATTTCGGTTGACCACCGCCGGTATTTTTACCTTTGAAAACGATGGCCGATGTTGAAAATTGAATTTGCTGAAATAATCCAGCACGACGAAGTAATAATATAAGAGACATATCTGAAAGAAAAAAGAAACGAATCACAACGTCAAAGTTTCCGTATCGAATAATTTCATCACATCATCTTTTATCTTTTCTTGTTGTTCGAATGCAAGTGAGATTTTATTCACTTGTTCTTTTAATTCATTTTCAGTTAAATCATTAAAAACATCTTCAACTAAATAATAATCATAAAAAAAACAAACGAATTATTTCTTTTTTTTTTCATTTGAGCGTTCACTTACATCGAAGGAACATATAACCTGACAATTCCAAACAAGCAAAATTACATCGATCGAATAGTTTTGCTCCAATATTCGATTGTCGAAACCAAATAAAAATTCTTAGTACATGCTTATTCTCACGAGAAAATGAATCACCTTTAACCATCGATAGATTATGAGCGATATTCGATGAAACAAAATAATTCGTTATGATTAGAATNTATCGAATTATGCGAGAGAAATCATCGATATGTTCGATTTCAAAAGCAAATGCTTGCGTTTCGAATAGATCGAATAGATAACAGCCGACTTTTGAATGAAAAAGTGAACATTTCTAAATAGGAAAAGAAAAATTAGGTTATAAAAATCGAATCGATGAACTACAATTGTTTGAAGGAACAGTCGATTGGGCATGTACATTCCATGAAGATGCAACTAAAGAAAGTTTTTTTTTTTATTTGAAGGAAAAAGAAAACGTAAGGAAATATCGAACATGATTAATCGATGCATAACCACAGAGAGAATTGAAACCAACGTAAATAAATGGATGAGCACTTGATGCAAGAAAACGTAATCCAAAAAGCAGACAATCAAAATTAAGAATCTAAATATTCAAGTCAATACAAAAAAGTGACTTGAATTTTTCGTTGAATTACTTGTGATTGTTCGAGTTGACGATTCGGTACTAAAAGAACGTGATACGGACGAATTGGTGAGTTATTAATAATGACTAAATGTTGATCATTTTCGAGTGAGAAAAGAATCTAAATAAATCATGTTGAAATCATTCGACGTTTTGTTTTGTTTTCACTTCATCATTTTGAATTTTATTAAAATTAAATTTCGTTCGATCGAATGGCGTGTTTACATATTCGAATGGATGCGGTATTCGACGTTTTTCAAATCGACTTGGATTCAACTACGCACAAAATGAAAGATCGAAATGTAAAGTTTCTCTTATTCAATCAACTACTTCAATAACATATCGAAGATCTCCATCGAGTATTCGCTGTTTAATTTGATTATCAATTTGAAATGTAAAAAGATTTTGAGCAAGAGCACGATCCCATTCCGATTGTAATAATACATCGAACTAAATCGAGTTTGCAATTGAAATTAGTTATATACGTATATCACAAAAGTACTTTATTAAATCGAATATCTGTATGACAAGAGAATTCTATCGATTGGCAATCGAAAGGAAAATGTTTCGACATTTATATCAATCTGAAAAATCAACGAAAAAAATTTGTTTATTCCATCGGCATTGATAACGGACGATCATCATCATCATCATTTTCTTCGTTTTTAGTTTCAATTCGAAAAGCACATTCACGTTTATCATGAATTCCGTAGAAAGCCAATGCACAACGAACTTGATTCAACATTCTGAAAGCGAATATTTCAATCTCGATCAATAAAAATCGATACGATCGATTTTACTTGGCTTTTGTACGAATCAATGCTGTACCGTATCGATAGGAAACAATTTCAACTTGAATCGATTGACTACCGATCTATTTCAATTCAAAAAAAAACAAAACATAGTTCTATTTCCATGATAATCAAATCTCAACCTCGCCAAATAGTGTACTAATCGATCTGTCGATAGCATTTCGTAGAAGATGTTCTTCAACGATAACTTCATCTTCAAAGTCTCTATAAGAATAAGATGCGAACGAAAGAAAATAAATAAAAAAACAGAATGAACAAACAAGCGAACGTAGAGTTCAACATCAGATTCAATTGCTTTGGATTTCTGTCGTTTTTTCATAATTCCGAAAATCTGTAATGTACATATTTCTTGATCAATATATGTCCAAAGAATATTAACTCGAGATTGATTGGTTCGATATACGCGAATGATTTGTTAGNCAACGTAAATTTCTATTGGCCGATCTTGACAGTATTCTTAGTTTAACTAACTTTTTTCTTTTGTTAAAACGTACGAAAAAAAAAATCTTTCACAATTATCAATGGCTTCAAATACAACTGTCGATCCAGCTGGAGATTCTAAAGAACTCGAAGAAGAAATCTTAGAGTAAATCAAGCGTTGTCTATCTCACACATAAATTTCTCATTCAATTTCAGAGATAACGAAGTCAATACAGATGTGACTAACACCGAAGAAGTATCAGCAAGTGATGTATGTATTTGTTAAGAAAAATAACAAGATATAATTCGTATTGAATTATTTAGCGATATCAACAACGTCTCGAACGCTTCGGTAAAATCGCACCTGAAGCGAAGAAAATCTCACGTGCATTACGTTTTGGTACATCACATGTAAATCGATTGTTTTCTTTTGCACAAGAATCGAACATTTGTGTTTTTATTTCTAGGAAACTCTTGATGATGCAGCAAAAAAACGTCGTTCAGAAAGATTCGGTGTTGGAACTGATTCGAATGTGAGTCGACAAAAGAAAAAAAAAGAAAATCGATTTATTAAATTGAGATTATTGAATAGGAAAATGATCAAGATCGAAAACGGCAACGTGCTGAACGTTTTCATGGAGATGCGCCAACGTCAGCTGTTNATGAAGAAACAAAACAAAAACGTATCGATCGTTTCGGCATCGTTACACCTCCAACGGTAAGAAGAAAAAAACAAGAAGTCAACATTTTACGATTGATATTATTTTCTAGAAAAAAACTGGTAATGCTGCTGGTAAATCGACAGCTCCTGTCTTAACTGAAGACATTAAAAAACGAGTTGAACGATTTGGTGATGTATCCCAAGTGGCTAAAGCAAATGCAATCAATGAACAAAAAGCCAAACGTTCAGAACGATTCAAACCAGTTACAAGTGTTTAATTAATGAAATAGAGTTTTCATTTTTCTTGTTGTCTCTTCTTTTTTTTTTATAATCATTTCTTTGTTGTTCCATTATTATTAAAAAAAACAAACGACAAGAATAATGAAGGGAAAAGAAAACGAATTAACAATGAACACCACCATCAATTCGAATAACTTCACCGGTGATGAATGCTCCATCTTGTGATGCGAGCATAGCTACAACAGCTGCGACTTCGTTCGGTAGACCGAAACGTTTGTCAGATCGTGATAAATTTGCGAATAAACCCAAATTGGCATTTTCAGGAAATTGAAACGATGTATGAAGAGGAGTAGCCACGCCGCCAGGTGCAACAGCATTCACACGTACTCCTTGATAAAGATATTCTTTAGCCAGAGTCTTTGACATTGAAACAATAGCACCTTTGCTTGCAGCGTATGCAGTCATGTAAGGATGACCGTAGAAAGCTGATGTCGATGCAGCATTGACAATATTACCTTTGCTTTTAACTAAATGAGGAAGACAAACACGNCACATAAGAAATGTTCCGACTAAATTCGTATCAATAATCGATCGAAATTGTTCGAGTGTAGTTTCGCTTGATATTGTAGCTCGAAGAATGCCAGCCATGTTAACTAAGACATCTAATTGACCTTGTTGATTAACGTATTCATTGACTTTTTCGGTTACTTGCTGTTCATCGGTTATAGAAAGTATGGCAGTTGAAACACGTTCAGGAAATTCTGTTAATTGAACGGTTGCTTTCAAGCCTGTTTCATTAACATCAATAGCAAGAACCGATGCACCTTCGGCAACAAGACGTACGACAACGGCTTGACCAATGCCTGAACCAGCGCCGGTAACAATAGCTATCTTATTTAAAAATCGACTAACACCTGCACCCGAAGCCGCTTGATTGTCTGTTGAAATACTCATGGTTTTAAGTTTATTTGAAAAAAAAGAAAAGAACTCGGTTAAATACACACGTTTATATAGCACACTTTTATCACGCCATATATCTTGTGAAAAGGACATCTGAGTCCAAAATTCTTTTCTTTTCTCTTCATATCAGAATATGTGAAGAAGTAAATAGTTTATGTAAGTAAAATCATTGATAAAAACAAAATTTGACAGAAAATAGTCACGTGAGTCTATAAAAGCGAACAGAGAAAGAGAGAAAAAAAACAATATCTCATCTAATCATACACATCGAGAGAACTACGGAGTGCATGACGGTCATTTCCATCCATATTGTTTACATATCGATCGACTAACGGCTGTTGTCTATCTAATTATAAAGAGACGATACGTATGTTCGTATTCGCATACATTCAGAAGAATATTTCCTAGACAATGATAATGATCTTTTTGATTCTAATAGTCTATTCGATTGCTATTCAATTGAATCATGCTTTGGAAAATATCTTTTGCTCATTACCATCATCGAATGAATTATTAATTCAAAATCTTCCAATAAAATTCGAATTAAATATACCTTATACAAGTAAATTACACTTCTCTCTCGTATTATTGATTAAATCTACTTGTTGCTTTTTCTTCTTCAAAAGTTACTCTTTCTTCGAATGACAATCTTTTCCTATCGTACATTACATTGAATATTGATTCAGTTACGACTAAACAAAATGAATCTTTTTGTCAAACGAAAAGCAAATCATTACCATCATTTATTCATAAAACTGAATTCGTACTAAAATTCGAAGTCAATTCAACCCAAACAAAATGTTTACAATTAAAGTAATCTTAAATTATCTTTTTTTTTGCACATATAAATTCCTAAACTATTTCTCTAGATTGAATAGCTACCGTAATTTACACGATATTCAAATTGCTACTCTCTGTACGAATAGTAGTAGTACAGGTTGGAGATTATTTTTCGAGTTGAATACTGAATAAAAGTTGATTTGCTTAGATGAAATCACTGACAATGACGATAAATACGATGTTCAATCGTACATGCGAACAATTAATTCAACTGAAGTTGCACTTCAAGAAAATTTCAAGTAATTACAGATTTGATGATTTATTATCTTGATCTAGATTTCAAATTTAGCTGGTTAATATTTGGTTCACGTGTGCGACAGATTTGGTAGGAAAATGAATTGTTGAATATGAATTTTTCATAATTGTTCGATGCAGGTATACACATGAAGGCATGCGATTAAGTCGAGAATGTGACGCTGCAGAAGATGGTCGTGTTGCAATCTTCAACAGTCTGCGTGGCAGTCGAACACTCGTAAAATAAAAACAAACAAATAATTTCATTTGACTTTCTTCTTTTTTCTAAGATTTCTCATCCAATCGATATTACAAATGTCTCGTTAGTTTACATTCGTCTCGGTAGTGGAACATGTCCACCACCGGCACCAACTGATCCACCTTTTCAATTGTTAATTACAGCAGATTGTTTGAACTATACCGATTGGCATGTTGTCTATTCTCAACGGTAAATCACAATTTATCTCACATTAACTTTTGAATTTGTTTGTTTGTTGAAGAATTCTACCGAGTAGTGAATATGTTACAATTCCGATTTCGTTTAAAAACTTGACAAATTCATCGATTGTCTGCTTAAAAATCGAACAAAATAGTGACAAACAAAGAAATTCGGGTTCTTGGTTCATCGATGATCTTCATCTGATACGAACACGACTACAAAACGAATATTTCGCAGAAATCTTTCAAACATTGAAACCAACGAATTGGTTTCGTTTAGCTGGTGGTCATTTAAAAGTCATTTAAACAACAAATTTTCGATTATTTGTAAATTTCATTTTTATGATTCAACAATTTTAGACTTGTGCTCAACGAATGAGTATGGTTTTCGAATCAAATTCGGATATTCGAAGTGAAATCGGTGCAACTACAATCGATATCCCTCTCCAAGGATCAATCGATTACAAAAAAGACGTTCTTTTTCATCTATCAAAAGCGATTTCTATCGATTGGACAAAGTAAACAGATTGTTTGCGTCTCATGTTAAACTCTTCTCGATGTTTTTTTTTAATTTTCAGATGGAATGCAACAGGTGTTTTAGATATAAATAAAACTTGTACAGATGAAGATGCAATTACATTTAATGGAGAAAGTTTTCGGCAATTATGTTCGCCAATAATCGAACTCGGACGAATTGACAGCGTTCGATTTACTCTATCAACTGGTAAACATACGTACAAACAATTTCTTGATTAGAATTTTGTTTGTTAGAACCGTGTACAAAACGAAATAAATATATTCCAACGCCAAGTGCTGTTATATTTCTCTCGGTTTTCTACAATGGTTCAACTGTCGGTTATTCTCGTACGATTCGTCGAATATTATTAAACGAAATAAAAGTCTGTTTTGTTGTTGTTGTTGTTATTCTTATCAAAATAGAATCCATCGTTTAGCAAACATATCGAACATATAATGTTCGTTTCGATGAATTACATTATGATCGATTAGCCAATGGTCGCATTTGTCTCTCACAATACGACCATTCATCGGGCAAAAATGTCGATGTTTGGAGTGTTCGAGATTTTCTTGCTTTACCATTACTTCCATCGACTATCACGCATTATATACAACTAGGTTTGAATACGAAATGTTCGTCCGAACAAATACAAACAGCAAATGGAGCTGTAGCGAGTCAAAGGTTTGCAGAATAGAAGAAAAGTCGTTTTCGTTTTTCACGATTTTCGTATTGATGAATGAATTTAGTGTGAATATTGAATATTCAGTTGATTTTGGAAAGAATTGGAATCTATTAATTCAACCATGTTTTCTTGATTCATCATGTTCATCGGATGTTCAACAAATCTATTCGTCTAAGATTATCCTACCTTCATCGTAAGATTTTCTTTTTCTTTAAAGAAAAACTAAATATTGTTTTCTTTTTCTATGATTAGTGATTGGCATCGTTTGATATTACCGTTACCATTAGCTACTCTTCAACAAAAATACATCCGTTTTCGGATTAGTACTCCGCCGTATGCACAAATCAATGAACCTTGGGCAATTGATCGAGGTAAAATCAAAAAAGAATTGAATCGATTTTCATTTTTTGTATTTATTTAGTCTATATTGGTGAATGTCTTCGTGCATGTAATGGTCATGGTTGGTGTCAATTCAATTCATGTCAATGTGATTCAGGTTATTCAGGAAGATATTGTGAAATCGACAATGAAATTCTATTCAATCAAGCATCATTTCTATTGATTAATCAAACAGATTCTCTCACTTATCAAGGTTAATCTGCTTTTTTCATCATAAAATTCGTTTTTATTTGATATTTAGGTGGTCGATTGAGTTATAAATGTAATGTTCTCTCTCAAGGTAAACCATTGGTTTTCTCGAAATCAGGTTTTCGTTTTCTACGAATATCGAATATCAATGGAAATACACCCAAGTAAATCACTACTTTCGATTGATCGTATTGATGTCAAATGTAAAACTAGACTGTTGGAATTTACCTTTCGACTTGGCACAACGAATAGTCAATGTTATGGAACAAATCCGACTGATCTCGATCGAAATTTGAAATCGATTCTTTTGCTTACGTCTTGTTCGAATGGAATTCATTGGAAGATCATTGATCGATTTCATATTTCGGATATTCTTGCACCAGATTACGGGTTTAAATAGGCGTTTTTCGTTGAAATTTTATATCGGCGTATTTTTTTAGAACAATGAGTCGAATGTTATTCGAAAGTCAACCATCGAATTCTCATTGTTTTGTCGAATGGCGACAAATGAGTTATGGTATTGATAATCAAGATGTTTGGGCTATCGATGATATTACTATTCGTGATGTACCATCAACGAAACAAATCAAACGAAATCTTCATCTGAAAACTTACAAAAGCAAATTAACATACATTCGACCTGGTTTTCTGCTCTATTTTCGTTTAGGATCATCTCAAAGAAAAGTTTTTCATTACGATGATGTAGAAAACATGAAAATCTGTTTTTTTTTCAATTAAGTAAATTTATTTTCTCATTGCATTTTAGCTTGATATTCGAATAAATTCAACTGAAATTGATCTATCGAAATACGGTCAATTATTTTCCTATTCACTTGAGAATTATTCGATATTAACATTTATTCTAATTTTACCCAAACAAATTTGGTTTCAATCGATTGAAGTTCAGCTTACAACGAAAAAATTCGATATCAATTTTATTCATCTCGGCATGCCTTGTGAACGGAATTGTTGGTTAGAGAATCTCTGTTTCGATGGAATGTGTTTGTAAGAATTTTACTCATCGAGAATTTATTTATTTATTTTCTTTTTG